>Ga0185299_10000347_pt1 | contig 136106 bp, 133 predicted proteins | sample PaiPotPPA55metaG_FD_128002 | JGI IMG/M metagenome (GOLD analysis project Ga0185299, IMG submission 128002) | Iron sulfur acid spring bacterial and archeal communities from Banff, Canada, to study Microbial Dark Matter (Phase II) - Paint Pots PPA... ...
CCTACGAGGAGAAGTGCACGACCTGCATCTGGGGCTGCCATATGGCCGTCGAGATGATCGTCGATCAGTGGAATCCGAGCCAGCGCCGCTATCGAACCGAGACATTTTGCTACGGCCCTCGCTCCTGTCCTCTCTACCGATCCGGACCGAAGCGCGAGGTTCCCGGTCGTCGTGGGATGAGCTATACAGAGGAAGACTGGGTGGACGAGGAAGCGACTTCACACCGCGGCCCCGATGAGTAGCCCACAGCGCGATTGGAAAACTGCTCGAGACATTGTGGAACGCGGGAAAGAGCGACCCTGCGGAATTTTTGCGGAGCACAGGCATATCGGCGTCGTTATGATGATGCAGGTGCTGCCGTTTTACGATGAGGGTGCCATCCGAACGCTGCGCGACTTCGAGGAGTACCAAACAGTGCGATAGCCAAGGCCTGCGGCCCGCGCCCCAGAGAGAGCCCACGCATCCAGAGTCGATGCCAAGCGCGAAAATCACTTCCTGCGAGCCTCTTCCCAGTACCGATCCGCTCGGTGCCCATCTGGATTATTTCCGGATTGTCGGCAAACCGGAAGTTATCCGGCAGTCGGGTCATATAGATACTGCTAAGTCGGCTTATAGTGAGCAATCCCTTCGGTCACCACAAGCGCGTTTGTCGGTACTAATCCGACGGACGAATCGATAGTCTCCGACTTGCCCATCGTTCGGCAGCTGTTCGGCGATCTGATGCCATGTACGCTCTTGACGCAAAGGCGGCGATATTTCGAAGGGCGTGGCGACTCTTGCCGGCTTTGGCCGCCATCCTGATTCCGGCAAGCGTGCTCTCAAAGAAGTCCGCCATGCTGTCCAGGTCCGCATCTGAGTGAATTTCTCTCTGTTTTTTTGCTCTCGTGAGCACGCGCATTAGTGTCTGACGCTGCCGGTACGCCGCATTACGTGTGATACGCGTTACGCCGGCATCTCGCTGACCGAATTCGCTGATGGCGTTGAGCCCCATACAGCCTTCTGCGCTGGACAAGTCTTTCCGTTGAGCGAAAGTCACCAGGGCGTTTTGCACGGCGGCGAGGGCCGAGCCAGGTCTTTCCAATTCCACGTTGACGGAATGAACGCTCTCTGTGACGTACAACTCCAAAGCTTTCAAAAAAAGCGCCCGCTTGTCGCCGAACGTGTCATACATGCTCTGCCGCGCTAATTGCCTCGGCTTCGAGGCCAAGTTTTCGCAAAAGACTCGCGAGTGAATTTCACGCGTAGATTCTTACGCAGTACGTACGAAATCCCTAAATGCTGGTTGCACTGCCGGCCGGTGTTCTAGAACAAGTTGTCTGCTGAATTATTTCACGCGGGATCAATGCAGGAGCGATTCCCAGTCCGGTGGGACTCTTCCCGCTGGGCCTGGTACCGGCTGAGTCGCCGGATGCGAATGAGGCGGCAGCAATTCCATGCCCTTGATCATCCGCTGCTTTTCGTAGTCAAAGAACCAGTCCTCACCCGGTTCGAAGCCGGCAATCACGGGATGTCGCGTTGCTGCGCTGTGTCTTGATGCATGCTGGCTTGGAGAACTGTCGCAGCATCCGATGTGCCCGCACTGGGCGCATCGGCGAAGGTGAAGCCACCAGCCCCCCGCTGCCAGACAAAGTCCCGCCGGTCAAAGGACAAATCAGCGTAGATTTGCCCAAAGCCTTTACTGTCTCGATCGAGAGTCACCTGTAGGGAAACGTTCTTGGTGACTCCACGCAGTGTGAAATCTCCTAGCACCTGGAACTTATTTGGATCGGTCGACGGGATTACTTTGGTGGAGGTGAACGAAATCGCAGGGTATTTTTCCACGTAGAAGAAATCCTTGCCTTTGACCATTTTGTCCTTCGCACCGTTCCCGGTTGTCATGCTTGCAGCCACCAGATCCAGGGTTAGGGCCGCGCTCTCAGGAACACCCGGCGTAGCAACCTTGAACTCTCCTTTCCACGAACTGAACGTTTTGACATCTCCGACCGAAGAGCCCACGAAAAATTCCACCTTGCTCTCGGGAATGACAATTGCGTATTGCCGTGCGGGTCTCGCGGGGTTTTGTGCCTTCAGCGCGATCCCACAACAAATCAGACAGAACGTTGCCACCAACATTTTATTCATGAAGCTGCCTCGCCCGACCTTTTTCTACCAGGATCTTCTTGGATTGTCGAAACCATTCCTCACGTGTCGACTCACGCCCGTCCTGTGGCGAGCCACTTGAGGCCTCTGATCCCGGGCAGGAAGACATGCTCGCCACCCTTCGTCACAACGAAACTCGGCAGACCTACCATGTGCTTCCTGACAGGTTTCGCGGGATAGGTGTATTCGCCCTTTCCGCCGTTGGCTCCCACGAGGGGATCTTTTTCGGATCCCGCGGAGACAAAGTCTCCGTCGTTGATCCACTGCGATTGCACGAACTCAAATTGGCGGCCCGGATTCGCATTCACGAATGCCAGCATTACGCCGCGGTCCAATCCGTCGTCTTCCATAACCCCTTTCGGAAGCACCGGACAGTAGGTCCAGCACGATCCTCGCAGCGTCCGGTTCGATTCTTCCGATCCAAAGATCGTTGCTCAGATCAAAGGGCTCGGAGACGGGCGGAGTGGCTTCAAGCACCGTATTCGGACGTGGGAAGATGTTGTGATTGGTGTGGACTACGACGTCGCGGTTAAACACTTCGACTCCTGATCCAGCCGTCGTTCAACTGAAAATCGGGTCAAACAGATGTCCTGCCCTCCTCACCGCAATGTGGTAGAAGCCTTTCGCCTGCGGACTAGCAACCACCCACTCTGTCTTCACTTCAGCTCCAATTATGGGCCATTCATTGACACGTACAAATGGGACTTCCTGGAGATTACCGATGTCGAAGCTATGCGCGGGTTATCCTGTGTGCTTCTCTCAGATTGTCTATCAGCATGCAGAGTCCAGCCGCCGATGCTTCAGCGGGCGAGGTGAACACGTAGGGATACCAGGACACGTATCCTTTTCGCAGGGTATCGGAATATTCGCGCAAGCCGTTTCGGGATCAACGTCGAAGAAGTCCGCAACGAACTCAACCGTAAAGCTTTGTCAATGACAGCAGCGATCTTGTTCGCCTCCAATACTTTCCGACGTTCAGGTGGTGCTATGAACGGGACGAAAAATCGAGATCGATTGCGTCGCGCGCGTAAACCAATAGCGAGATTCATAAGAGAACGCGGTGCAAACGCTCATCCCCTTCACCGGATACGGTCCAACGCTGCCTTAGGGGTTCACCACACAGATGCCGGACTCCGCCGCCTCTTCAGGCGAAGTGTACACATAAGGAAGCCACGACTCCGGGCGTGGGAGGTTTCCCCGGAACAAACTGAAATGGGCCCCAAGCGACTCCGGTGCCAGGATGGGCAGCAAGCGGCTACACCGCAGCGAACGAGCGTGAGCGATATGCTGAGTCACTGATGCCTGAAGAGTCTGAGATGCAGTATTTTGCAGGCTTCCGGGCACGAGAAAGGCTGCCCCTATACCCTGCACGCTTCGCGCGACCACGAGTTGCTGAATGTTCGAGGCAAGACCACAAGCGATGGAAGCAGCCGCGAACAACCCCACGCCAATCAGGAAAATCAACCGGCGGCCAAACAAGTCGCCTAGGGAGCCGCCGACGAGAATCAAAGCTCCCAAGAACAATCCATAAGACTCGACCACCCATTGCACACCGACGACGGTTGCGTGAAGGCTTGCTTGGAGTGCCGGCAGAGCTACGTTGACCACAGTGCTGTCAATAAAGGCCATACTGGAACCGAAAATTGCCGCGGTCAGGATCCAACGTCCCGCTTGCGCTGTGCACGGAACAACAGCGTTCCCGACCGGACTACGGCTTCGTCGCATGGCGGCTTCATGGAGAGAGTGGATGCGTCTGCGTGTCGATGACGTTCTGAAATAAATCAGAATATCTGTTGGCAAAAAGTTCAAGGCACATTGGCAATGCTTGTACCATCGGAGCCACATGTTTCCCCGTAAAACCTACCGTGCGACCAAACCCCCAATTCCTTCATCTCATGAGCTTGTTTAGGCGGCTCAGAAGTCTAGAATCACCTCCTGTATCAAAACTGGACTGACCATGGCGAAACCAATTTTGTTGAGCGTGGATGACGACTCCGACGTTCTACGGGCTATCGAGCGTGACTTGCGTTCAAAGTACGGCGCTGAGTACCGCGTGATGGGAAGTGATTCTCCCGAGGGAGCACTTACCCTTTTGAAGCAGTTGAAGGTGCGCAACGACAGCGTGGCCCTGCTGCTTGCAGACCAGCGCATGCCTCACATGGATGGTGTCGCATTTCTACAGGAAGGAATGCGGATCTTCCCCGAGGCGAAGCGGGCATTACTCACCGCCTACGCCGACACGAACGCTGCGATCAGCGCCATCAATCAAGCCAACATCAACTACTTTTTCTTGAAGCCGTGGGATCCTCCCACCGAGCACCTATACCCGCAATTGGATGATTTGCTCGATGATTGGCGAGCTTCGTACCACCCAACCTTCGAGGGAATCCGGGTGTTGGGGACGCGCTGGTCCCCCCGGTCGTATGAGTTGCGCGACTTTCTGGCGCGCAACCGCGTTCCGTATCAGTGGATTGACGTTGAGCTTTCCGCCAACGACCCGGAAACCAAGCGCCTACTGGAAGCTCTGGGTCCGGAGGCCACCAGTCTGCCGGTCGTGTTGTTCCCGGACGGCACGAAACTTCTTGAGAGCATCCCGGCGGAAGTCGCTCAAAGGGTTGGGTTGCGGACTCGCGCGCAAACCAGCTTTTATGACTTGGCGATTGTGGGTGGAGGGCCGGCTGGCCTGGCTGCTGCTGTCTATGGCGCATCGGAAGGCTTGCACACGGTGATGATCGAGCGTGAAGCCCCAGGTGGTCAAGCAGGAATGAGTTCCCGTATCGAGAATTATCTCGGATTTCCGATGGGGCTCAGTGGCGGCGATCTGGCACGCCGCGCGGTGGTGCAGGCCCAGCGTTTTGGAGTGGAAATCTTGGCACCGCAAGAAGCGGTCGGCATCCGAACGGAAGGTTCTTACCGGTTCATCAAGTTGGCGGACGGCAACGAGATCTCCTGCCACGCCTTGATGATCGCGACCGGAGTACAGTGGCGGCGCCTGGAAGCTCCCGGAATCGATCGCTTGCAGGGGGCCGGTATCTACTATGGCGGTGGCGCCACAGAAGCGCTGTCTTGCAAGGGCGAGATCGTTTACGTGGTGGGCGGAGCGAATTCGGCGGGTCAAGCAGCAATGAACTTCGCGAAGTACGCAGACCGTGTGGTAATTCTAGTGCGAGGGAGCTCACTGGCAAGCACCATGTCCCAGTATTTGATTGACCAAGTTAAGGAGACGCCCAACATTCAGATTTGGGCACACGCCAGCGTGGCCGAGGCACACGGGGGAACTCACCTGGAAGAGATTTCGGTTCTATGTTCGGACACGAACAAGGTGGAGCGCGTGCCGGCGAGTGCGATGTTCATCTTCATTGGAGCACTGCCGCGAACCGACTGGCTGGCGGATGTCGTCGAGCGCGATGAACGCGGCTTTCTCCTCACTGGTCCCGATCTGATACGAGACGGCCAGCGTCCCAAGGGCTGGGCGCTCGACAGGGATCCTTTCCTGCTCGAGACCAATGTTCCCGGCCTTTTTGCGGTAGGCGATGTCCGCCACGGCTCGGTGAAGCGGGTCGCTTCCGGCGTCGGTGAAGGCTCGGTCGCCGTGCAGTTCATCCATCAATATTTAAGCAAGGTATAAATGGTCGAAAAATCGGAACTGCTTCGCGTCCCAGTATTCGTCGATCTGCCCAACGATCAGATTACCTGGTTCATCGGCAATGCGGAAGAGACGCGTCTCAAGGCGGGTGACTCATACTTTCGCCAGGGCGATCCGGCGGACGCCATGTTCGTTGTCCTGGAAGGACAACTCCAGGCGCGCGGCGAAATCGGTGGGGAAACAGTTGTGATTGCGATGAAGCCGGGCGACGTGACCGGAGTGTTGCCCTTTTCGAGAATGAAGCAGTTTACCATCGGCGCACGCGCAGTCACGGACGCCCGCGTCCTGCGTTTCCCTTCTTCGTTATTTCCCGAACTTGTACAGAAGATGCCGGAGTTGACCCATCGTCTGGTCGGCCTGATGTCCGATAGAATTCGCGAAACGACGCGCCTTGAGCAGCAACGTGACCGCTTGGCTTCTTTAGGAAAACTTTCGGCAGGACTAGCCCATGAACTCAATAATCCAGCTTCCGCCGCCAAGCGCGCCACAAGCCAGCTGCGCGACGTCCTAAAGAAAATCCGCGACGCAAGCCACGAACTGGGAAGGCGCGACCTCACCGCCGCCCAGAAATCAGAAATCGAAAAGCTGGAAGCCTCCTTCGTCCAAAGCAACGAAGTTCCGGCCGATCCGCTCGCTGTCAGTGACCTCGAAGACCACATAGATTCCTTGTTGCGCAGTCATGGGCAGAACGACTTGTGGCAAATGGCAGCTGATCTGGCGCGGAAAAACGTCAAGCCGGAAGCGCTCGAATCATTGTTCGCAATCCTCGATGCAGATACCGCCCGAGCCGCCCTGGTGAGGATCGCTGCTTCAGTCGAGGTGGCAACCCTCCTGAACGAAATCGAGAGCGGCACATCACGAATCGCAGATCTGGTCCGCGCCATCAAGGAATACACCTACATGGATCAGACCCCCTTGCAAAACGTCGATGTCGTGAAAAGTCTTGAAACGACGCTTACAATTTTGAACCACAAGCTCAAACGCGGAGTCATCGTGCAGCGCGACTACCAGCGCGTTCCTCTTCTCGTGAATTCATTCGGGAGCGAGCTGAATCAGGTGTGGACCAACATCATCGATAATGCCATTGACGCAATGGGCGGCGAAGGCGAGCTTCGAGTTCGAACCTATCGCGAGGACAATTGCGTTGTGGTTGAGGTCGCCGATAACGGTCCAGGGATTTTACCCGAGATACGGCCGCACATCTTCGAACCCTTCTTCACCACGAAGGGAGTGGGCGAAGGAACAGGGCTTGGCCTCGACACGGTTCAGCGAATTGTGAAGAAGCACAGGGGCAATATTCAAGTCAGCTCGAAACCCGGCGACACACGTTTCCAGATATGGCTCCCGTTGGCGGACGGCCTGACTTAGGATTGTCCCGCCGACACCTCCAGCTATTTCTTTCAACGCTAAGATCCACGCTCTGAGCTTCGCAGTAGTGCCCCTCCTCACGAGGCAGGTGTCCGGCTGACCATAAATCCCCTAGCTACATCTTTCGGGGGACAACCGAATGTTCTAGCAAAATCCAAGTAATTGACAAATCTGAGGTTGGCTCCCCGGGCTAGATTCGAACTAGCAACCCTTCGGTTAACAGCCGAATGCTCTACCGTTGAGCTACCGGGGAACGGGCGAGTTAGACTTTTAATTTACAACAACTTGCGAACTGGTGCCAGTCTCCTCTCTGTCGGTTGGGGTCCAACTGGGGTCCAACAACGGTTTCAACTTAGCCATTTCAGGCGCGTGGTGCTGACGCAACAGCTTCGTATAGTGGTCGATCATCCTGTCCGAAGAGTGTCCACACCAGTCTCGAATGACTTGACGGCTCACCCCGGAATATACGAGATGAGAAATCCGTCCCCTTCGAAACGCGTGCATTCCAACGCCGGGTTGGACCAGCTTCAGCTCTTCCAGGATCGGGTAGAGCTTGTCCTCCCGCACGTTCGATAGCCGCAACGGTGTGCCGTTGCGCGTCTGAAACACATAACCGAACCGTCTGCCTTTTAAATGCTTCTTGAGCTCCGCAACTATGGAGGCGTCAATCGGCACCGTTCGGGTTCTGTCTTCGTCCCCCGTGTCGCTCTTTGAGGTATTCTCCTCGCCCTCAAAAACCGAGCGGCGGATGGTAATGGTCTGTTCGTCGAAATCCACATCCGTTTCAACCCTCAACGCGAACAGTTCTCCGGCCCGTGCCGGCCGCCAGAGGAAAAGTGAGCGATACATCTGAGTTTTCGCTTTGTTCACGATGGCCGCCATCTGCGCAACCGTGAAGTGCGGCGGCTCTTGCTGCACGCTCTTTGGTGGCGCGACCTTCTTCCATTTGACGAGCCACGGCGACAGAACTGGCTTGCCATTCTGCGCCATTTCGTCCAACTGGAAGTTGTAGATTGCGCGCACAATGCCGAAGAGATTCTTGCCTGCCCATCAGCCGGTCGATCGTTGAGTCGCATGGCGGCCGCTTGTGGGCCGCCGGCGCCTCCGGGCGGGGCGCAACTTTTCAGTTCACCCTGCCCGCCACGGTCGCAGCGCACGCATAACCTCTCCAGCTGCTCGCACGTGGTGGCCAACCTTCGTTCTCTGTATGGGTTATCCCACACTGTCAACACACGCCACCTCGCCTTCTTTCACTTCGAAGCCTACCTCGTTCAACGCCCAGATGAAGAGTGACCCGCGGTGATTCGTGCTCGAATTTGGGCCAGCGCTCGAACCGCCATTTGGCTTGGGCCGCGGAATTATGACTCGAGGCGCGAAGAAGGCCCTGGCTGCTGAAAAGGCCTGGCTTCTATGAGGTTGATGTTTCAGCCCCGATTAAAGAGAATCGCCACGCGGCGCACCTATTTTTCTGCGCTGCGCCAGGTGGAATCCGGGTCATAGGCAGTCGTCGTTTCTGCAAGCTTTGTGGTGTTGGGACCGAGGTCTTTTTCATAGATGGCGCCCGATTCGTCGACAATGAAAGTCATCACACCCGAGGAACGGTACTCCGCCGGGTAGGCAATGAAGGCGAACCCTCCCGTCATCTTTCCGCCGACGACGTAGTTCTTGGCTCCGCCCTGCGCATGAGGTCCTTGGCTCTTGAGGATCCGGAAAAAATAGCCATTGAACGGGATCGGATCGCCACCTTGGTCGTTTGGACCTTTTCCGTTCGCGTAGGCGATAAGAGCGTCGATCGGGCTCTCGAACTCGTTGTCAGCATCCTGCCAATACAGACCATTGTGCCGGCCTTTGTCGCTGACTAGCTTCTGCGCAAATTGCTTGGAGCGGTCACGATCAAAATATTGCTTTTGCGCTTCGACTAAATCGCGGCACGCATCCATGGCGACAATTTCATTTCTGCCGATGCGACGGAATAAGATTTCGTCTTTACCTGCGTCGGTGTCGAAATACCATGAACCGTTCTCATTCACCAAGGGAATCGGAAACGGCCAGTTTTCGGCCCCGATAATCAGGGCTACAGTTCCGTCAGGCTCTGTCGCGAAGCGATGCATCTCTTGATATTTGGCGACGAAGCCGACGCGAGCATTCAAATCTTCCTCTGGATCGCCGGACGAGATGACACCCTTTCCGTCGGGACCGAGGATGCTCAAGAGAGATTTTTCATCCTGTGCTTGCGTTGCAGCAAAGAAAGCATGGCCAGCATCTTCGGCGGAGGCAAAGGTCTGCTGTCCTGGTTGCTGGGCGAACGTTGGCACAAATGAACATCCCAAGAAGAATGCGAATAGAGTGGAGGCGGCAAATCGAACAACGCCTTTCCATTCAAGTTGACCAAAAATTGAACTATGCAGCATAGTGTTCCTCTCCTTTCTTGAATTCGCTAAATACTGAGCGCGGTTTCATGTAACTACCTGCGCCCACCACCGCCATGGAAACCGCCGCCGTGAAATCCGCCACCGAAGCCGCCTCCAAAGCTCGACCGCCCGCGCGAGGAAAAGCCGCGGACGATTCCGCCACGGTCAAAGCCACTGAACGCGCTGGAGCGCGTTCCTCGCTGAGCGTGAGAAGCCGAAAAGCCGCGGGTTGATGAACTTCGGGTTGATGAACTTCGGCTCACAGCCCTGGTGTTATGGGATGCGTTGCCGTGATTGAAGCTGGCTTGGTTGAAATTGTTGCGATTGACGATTGTTCGGCTACGGGAGACGTACACGTTGTGGTTGTAGATCACCGACCGACGGTGCCAGTCATAACCCCAGTGATCCCAGCCCCACCCAAACCCTCCGAAGAAACCGATTCCGAATCCAATGCCGAAGGAGATTGTGGGCCCGGCAAAAAAGATTCCGGGCACAGGATACCAGCCCGGGTAAGCCACAATAGGTGCGCCGTATACGAGCCAGGGATCATAGGCAGGCACGTAGACCACCTCAGGGTTGGCCGGTTGGATGATGATTGTACTGCCTTGAGTCGTTACGTTCTCCTGTTCGCTGCTATTCAGGTGGCCAGCTTTCCGAGCCTCCTGGCGCATTGTCTGGACGGCATCGGTCACATCCTGCGGCTGGTTGGCGTACGCATCGCCAAGGGATGAAGTCCACGAGAGGTTCTTGTCCATATTTTCAAGAACCGACGGAAATTGTGTTAGGGCCTTTACACTCGGGTCCCAACGTTGTTTATTAACTTCTTTGGCCAGGTCCTCCCCTTTCAGGTTGGAATGACTGTGCATCCAGCGGTCCGCCTCGACAATTTCGTCGGGAAAGGTGGACGCGGCTAGAACCTGCGCAACAAGGGCGTCCGGATACAAGGCAATCGGCGCAACAAGTTGTTGCAGCTCTTGAGCGGACAATTTCGCACCAGGAGCTGATTGTTGGCTGGATTGGCCCGTGGGACCGTAGGGGTTAGCTTGTGCGGTGGATTGCACAAGCCAAGAGCACAGAAGTACGGTCAGGACTTGCTTGGTAAATTTTGTGTTCATAGAACATTCTCCAATCTTTCCGCTAGTGCCGTCGCCAACTACTTCGAAGAGCCTGGGGGGAATTTCTTGAACAATTTCTCCACGCCCTTATTCAGGTTCTCGATATTCTTCTTGGAGTTGTTGGAGAGCGTGTCGCTCGCGGTGCCTCTCCATATGAGCTGCTTCGTCTTGGTGTCGAACAAATCGATGACCAACGTGCCCACCTGATATGTTTCTGTTGTAGTCGTTGCGTCTCCAAAACCGCCGCCTCCAAATCGTCTCCAACCCCAGCCTCCTCCCATGCCGTCGTAAAACGTATTCAGAGTCTGCTGATCCTGTGTCGTCTGGATAGCGATGATCGAAACATCACCGCCCGAGGGCACCTCGGTCCAGCCTTTTGCTGTCAAGGCGGCATTGACAGCACTCTTGATTCGATCGACAAACAGTGGGTCTTTCGTCTTAACCTGCTCCCACGAGTAGGTTTTGTATTGCGTGAAGTTTGCGTTGTGATCGTAGTCGGTCTTCACCTGTTGTGCTGACAACCCGCCTGCGAACGCGAACATCATTACCGTCAAAATAAGAACCATTCTTTGCAGTTTCATAATTCTCCTTTTTTATTAAAACTCTGAGTTCCACGCGCGGGATCGGCCCTCGCGCTCCGACTGACTACTGTTCCGGCGAGCCGCTTAGTTTCCCGATTGTCCCTTATGGTGTGTCGGCACATGTTGCTGGGCTTCGGCGGCCGCTCGACTGACCCCCTTCTCGTAGCGGGACTCGATCACTGTGCTGCCGCTTGGGTTGCCCTCGTCGAACAACTGCGCGAGGAAGTAGCGGTTCCCGTATTTGTTGAAAATCAATTCGCTCTTGGCCGGTGTGGAGCTGGCCTCTGCGGGCCGGACTTGGAAGAGAGCGGAAGTAGAACCATCCGCGCTGCTGATTTCCATCATGGTCAAATCGGAGTCGTCGAGAACGTGAATGACGTACTTGCCCGGCGGAAGCTTGGTGTTCCCGACGTGGAACTGGAATGGAATGTTGGCTTCCATGTCTCCAACGATTTGCGCGTCTGCTTTAGTCGGATACAACGTGAGTGCAAAAACCAAGGCTATGAACAACAACAGCAATTGGTGTCTCTTAGGCTTCTCGTGCTCTGTCAGGGCCTTGTCGGTGGCTTCCATGAACATGTTTATTTCTCCTCATTTCGTATTGTCACCAAACGCTTGAATGCCTTTGAGCGACGCAACTGGAATAGGCAACACAGCTGCCAAAATGTCGAGTTTGTAAGTGACGGAAAGGAAAGGCTGACTGCAAAAATGGCCGGATCGCATTCCAACCCGCTAAACACGACGTCCAAATTGCCGACAGTCTGAGCGAGGTTATTCATTTTTGATTTTGTATCGAACGGGTTCGCTAGAATGATGCGTTTGTTCTCTCGTGAGGCGCTCAAGAGAAAAGTTTAACTGTCCAACCGATTGACGACTGTCCAGCAGCGAATTCAACTGCCTGACACGCAGTCTCAGAAATCTCAATCTCTAACTCTGCAACTGTTCTTGTTTTCCGGCACTTCCAAAAATTGCGACGAAAATCCAGTTGGCACACCAAGTGCCTTTGGTCCGTTGCAAGTATTTCGGTGGCAAATCTCGAATTGAGACCGTCTGTGCCAGGTTTGCTCTCTTGCCGTTCACTCGTACGAGACCAGCAGAACCCACCCCTAAAAACTTACGTCTCGAAAGTGGTCAACTCCGTCCCAGCATCGCCGCGGCGTGGTACTCCGACGTCCCTAGATTCGAATCAGCAACTTCCGGCCCAGGCCCCTTTCCAATTTCACGGGCCACAAGAAACAAGAAGAGAATCCCCAGGATGAGGTACAAACCCATGAAACCGAGCAGGGTAAACAAGCTGTTGCCAGCCGAGACCTTTGGAGACGCTCCTTCGACAGTCCTCATCAGGCCGTAGATCAACCAAGGCTGGCGACCGAGTTCTGCGGTCATCCAGCCGGCCGTGGTCGCGATGTAGGGCAGGGGAATCGAAAGCATCAGAATCCAGAGCACAGGCCGGGTTGCATAGAGGCGCGCCCGCGCCAAAGCAGAAACACGGACAACAGCGTAACCGCAATGAGGATTGTTCCGAGGCCCACCATGATGTGATAGCTGTAGTACAGCAGCGGAATGTTGTCGGGCCACTGATCTCTCGGAAAGGCATTGAGGCCGCGGACTTCGGCATTCCAGCGCCGATACGTTAAGAAGCTAAGGACCCTCGGAACTTCGATCGGGTTGTCCAGTTGTAGTTGGTCCATGTCCGGCTGACCGACCAGTGCCAAGGGAGCTCCTTTGGAGGTATCAGAGAGGCCTTCAAACGCCGCGAGAGTGGCGGGTTGGTTTTGCGTCACCATCCGTCCCTGACTATCTCCAGAAGGAAATGCCATGAACAGAGTGGCAGCAAAACCGGCGATGACGCCAACTCGAACAAAAACAGCTCCGTACTCGGTGTCTTTTTTTGACAGCAGGTAAAACGCGCCCAACCCGGCCATGACGAAACTTCCGGTGACTACGGCGGCACTCATGGTGTGCAGGTATTGCCAGAAGATCCATGGGTTGAGCAGCAAGCGCGCAAAGCTTTGAAGTTCGATCGTTCCGCCGGGCCCGATTGCATATCCCACCGGATGCTGCATCCAAGCGTCGGTCGCGATGATGAAGTATCCTGACAACCAGGACCCAAGAAAAACGAGAACTGCCAACACCCAATGCAGCACTGGCCCGAGCCGTTTTTTGCCCTGGAGGAAGAGCGCCAGAAATGAGGACTCAAGAAAGAAGGAAAATACCCCTTCCATGGCAAGTGTTTGGCCGATGATGCCGCCGGCGGATTTTGAGAATCCCGACCAGTTGGTCCCGAACTGGAATTCCATCGGAATGCCCGTAACTACTCCCAGTGCAAAGTTGATGGCGAAGATTCGCCCCCAGAAACGGGCGGACTGGTTATAGCGCTCATTCCTCTTCCAGAGGGCGAGCGATTTGAGAACGACGATCAGTAGAGCCAGTCCCATCGTCAGTTGCGGGAAGAGGTAATGGAATGTGATCGTGAAAGCGAACGGCAGCCGGTCCAATCCGAAGGCCGAATTCATATCGCGTTCCTCCCGTATCTCATGAAGTTCCTGTTCCGGAATGGACTGTACCGGTTATCGTGGGAGCGTCAGCGGCTTTGGTACCGCCGACTGCATTTTTGCTCCACGCTTCGAGTGCGCCGTCCAACACCGCGAGACCACGACGAATGTTCCTTCCCGAGAGAGTTCGGAAGATTTGCAAGAGACTCGGGAGCTCTGTTTCGCGGGACTTGGCGGCCACCGCAAGGATATCCGGAACCACCCGGGTCACTTCACGGAGCTGGTCCGGGTCGATGGTTCCGAGAGTCTCGGACAAGATCAACACGTTGCGCATTCCTCGAATCGCGTCTGGGTTCTTCGCCGCGTCGACGACGATTTCTTGCTTCCTCCGCTGAGCATGCCTCGCAGCAGTTCAAGAATCCCCTGGTCGTGAAGAGCCTGCAGCACTTCCAGACCCGCAAGCAGTGCTTCCGCATGTTTTGCAGGCGCCAACTGCAGCCGTCGAAAGGTTTCTTCGAACTCGTCCCGCCGGGGCGGTTCCATCTGAACTGGATGGGCCATCGCCTCCCTCCTCTATCTGGTCTCGATCTGGACGAGTTTCTGGCCCGGCATCTGGTAGTCCGGCCCTTTCCACTTCCGTTCTACTTCAACGCCGTGCTGCGGGGTGGGATGTCCAAAGCGGGAATTGATGCGGGGTAAAGGGTTTTCTCCGATGTCCGGCAAAACCTCGAGGCGCACCGCAGTCTCTTTATACGCGGGTGTATGAGTGATGGCGTCGGTATGACTGCTCGTCAAGAAATTCACCGCATTTTTCGCGGAATTCATGGTCATGAAGAGTTCCTTGCCGTGGACCCGGTCGGTCACAAGCGCACGCACGCGCACTTTCTCATAGCGTGAGGTAACCCTCACCCAAGTCCCGCTTTGAATACCGCGCTCTCTTGCCAGGCCGGGTGAAACCTCAACAAAAACGCTGGGGACTTTTTCGCGAATTCCATCCACCCGGTTGGTCATGTTGCCTTCGTGAAAATGTTCGAGAAGATTCCCGTTATTGAGGAACAGATCGAATTCTTGGTCGGGCGGTTCGGACGGCTGAGTCTGGGCAACCGGAAAGAGCCTCGCTTTTCCATCCGGAAAAGCAAACCCTTTTGTATAAAGCAGCGGCTGGTCCGCGCCGTCGGCGCCTACAGGCCATTGCAGGGATTTGAAACCCTCCAGCCGCTCGTAGGTCACCCCCGCGAATAACGGTGTCAACGAGGCGATCTCGCGGCAAATCTCGGACGGGTGAGAATACTGCCAGTTGGCTCCAAGACGGTTGGCGATGTCTTGGATGATCCGCCAGTCCGGGCGGCTGCCTTCGAGAGGTTCGAAAACTTGGTGGAGTCGCTGGATGCGCCGTTCCGTGCTGGTGAAAGTCCCTTCTTTCTCAAGGCTGGCACTCGCAGGGAGCACAACATCTGCAAACTGACACGTATGAGTGAAAAAAATATCCTGCACAACGAAAAACTCCAGTTTCCCGAAGGCTTCCTGGACGTAGTTTGCGTTGGAATCCACGAGGCTCATCTCTTCGCCAAACAAATACAAAGACTTCAGGCTGAAGTCGTGTGCGGCCTTGATCATCTCGTGGTTGTCGAGTCCCTTAGTTTTCGGAAGTGGAGTTTTCCAGGTTGCCTCAAAGCGTGTGCGTGCTTCAGGATCGTCGACGTGCTGATAGCCCGTAAGAAAATTCGGCATTGCCCCGTGGTCACTGGCTCCCTGGACGTTGTTGTGTCCGCGGAGTGGATAAGCGCCAGCACCCGGCCTCATGTAGTTGCCGGTGATCAGCAGCAGATTGGAGATGGCCGTCGAGGTGTCGGAACCCATGCTGTGCTGAGTTACGCCCATGGCCCAGAGAATGCAGACGCCGTCGGCTTCCGCGATCATCTGTGCGACTTTCTTTAAGGTCTCCTCGGCGATTCCACACGTTGTGGCTGCGAACTCCATCGTGAACTGCGCCAGGCTCGCCCTGTAATCTTCGAGTCCATGGACCCACTGCGCGAGGAATGCATGATCGGCCAATCCGTTCTCCAACAAGTAACGGCTGACTGCGCAAAGCCAGACGAGGTCGGTGCCGGGCTTCGGATGCAGGAAGAGATCGGCTCTCCTCGCCATCTCGTGCTCCCGCAGGTCGGCGACGATCAGTTTTTGTCCGCGCAGCTTGTGAGAGCTTTTTACACGGGTCGCAACAACCGGGTGGCTCTCGGCCGTGTTACCGCCGATGATGATCACGAGTCCCGCGCCTTCGATGTCCTTGATGGAGCCGGCGTCCCCGCCGTATCCGACCGTGCGGAAGAGTCCTTCCGTGGCGGGGCCTGGCAGTACCGCGAACAGTTATCCATGTTGTTCGTGCCGATGACCGAGCGTGCCAGTTTCTGCATTAAGTAGCTTTCTTCGTTCGTACACTTGGAGGAAGAGACAAAGGCAAGAGAATCTGGACCGGTTTTTGCTTTCGTTTCAGCAAATTTGCGGGCGACGAGATCGAGAGCCTCATCCCAGCTTGCTTCACGGAAACGATCACCCTCGCGGATAAGAGGCTTCGTCAGACGATCTGGGCTGTTCACATAGTCCCAGGCAAATTTCCCTTTCACGCAGGTGGAAATGCCGTTCGCTGGCCCCTCGAGAGGCTCGACCTTCAGGATGTGGCGGTCCTTGTCCAGAGGTTGAAACTGCATCCAACGCCGCAATAGGTACAAACCGTCTTCGTGCGACGCACGCAGGATTCCCGCATGTGGGACTCTGCTTCCGAAAGCTGCAAAATCGCGCCGTACCCGACCTCGGGTTCGATGCCTTTGACTACATCGATCATCCCGCTCACCGCTGTCTTGGGGAGACCGGTGAGATATCCTGCGCGCCCAAGCATGGATTTCTCCATAAGCGCGTTGCAGGGACAGACGGTGACGCAGTGGGCCGCAAGAAACGCAGCTAGATTCGCCGATCTTCGAGCTTCCGTCCCAAAGGACTCTTGGATGCTCATCTTCCCAGCAGATCGAGAGTGTTTCGTTTACCTCGACGTTTTGGCAGGCCTCGACGCATCGGCCGCAAAGAATGCATTGCTGCGGATCGCAACGATAAAATGGGTTCGTGTGGTCCTCTTCATACGGTTTCGAACGATAGGGAATGGATTGATGCTCGAGGGCCAGCAGTTTTTCCGTATTGTGGATCGTGCAGTTTCCGTTGTTGTTGTCGCACACGGTGCAATAAAGTACGTGATTGCTAAGAATCCGATTGAATGCTTCCCGCTGCGCGGCGCTGGCCTTTTCCGATTTTGTTAGAACTTCCATCCCCTCGAACACGGTCGTCGCGCAAGCTCGCGCCAGTTTGCCCCCGATTTCAACCATGCAGGTATCACAGGTTTGAATAGGGCCGAGCTGCGGGTGATAGCACACCTGCGGAAGCTTGTTCCCAGTTCGATTGATCAGATCGACAAGACGCTCGTCCGCGCTCGCTGTTTGTGAAATTCCGTGATGGATAAGTTGAACATGCAGTGTGTCCTTTGCAACATCACTTTATGCCCCGCCTTGGGGCGTTTAGTAGCGGCGTGTTTCTCCTCGATGGTGATTTATGTTTGTGTCGTCGCTAAGAGCTCTTAATTCCCCGAGCGACACATGTGGAATAGGCAACGCGGCTGCCAAAAATTTGAGCGCGTAAGTGACGGGAAATACAGGCCGACTACAAGCGATGGGACAATTTGGAATGCCAGCCCGCTAGACAGGGTGTCCCGATGTCGACAGACGGAATGAAGTCACTCCTTCGATTGAATATCGAACGCATTCGGGTCCAGATCGATTGGAGATATGAGCACTATTACGGTTGATAGCGAATGCATGGACTCTGACAATCGATTAATAGGGCGATTACCGGATGATCGCAGGCTTGCTACGCGGGAAGGAGGTCCTTGTTTGAACGTGAGATGCCAAGCTTTTGCATGCGAAAGTAGAGCGTGGACCTCTTGATTCCCAAACGTGCAGCCGCCCCATTGGGACCGGCGACAACCCAGCGGGTGCGCTCGAGCGTTTTGCGGATATGATCTCGTTCGGCTTCTTCCAACGTAATGGGGCCCAGCGATTCGGCTTCGTGGGAATGTTTAAGTTCCGCAAGCGGAGAACGCAGAACGGTCCCATCGCTCAGGATTACGCTCCGCTCGATAAAATTCTGCAACTCTCGAATGTTGCCCGGCCATTCATAGGAGCGAAGCGCAGACATCGTTAGAGGAGGAATGTGTTCGATCTCCTTCTCCATCCGGCGCCCATAAATCTCGATAAAATGGGCCACAAGCGCCGGAATATCCTCACGACGCTCCCGCAACGGTGGAAGCAGGATAGGGAACACGTTTAGACGATAGTAGAGGTCGCTGCGAAATTTTCCCTGCTTCGCCATGTCCGCCAAATCCCGGTTGGTTGCAGCCACAAGCCGCACGTCCACCCGGTGAGTCCTTCCGCTGCCCAAACGCTCGAACTCCTGTTCCTGTAATACGCGCAGCAGTTTGGGCTGCAGGGCCAACGGTATGTCCCCCACCTCATCCAGGAAGAGCGTGCCTTTGTCGGCGAGTTCGAAACGGCCAATCTTTTGCGCGATAGCGCCGGTAAAAGCGCCCTTCTCATGGCCGAAAAGCTCGCTTTCCAGAAGATCGAACGGAATGGCAGCGCAATTCAGCCTTACGTATGGGCGTCCGCACCGTGAGCTGATGTTGTGAATCGCGCGCGCGATCAGCTCTTTTCCGGTGCCGGTTTCTCCCTGGATAAGAACAGTGGAATCCGTAGGCGCCACTCGCTCGACCTGTTCGAGCACCGATTCCAGGGGAGGACTATTGCCTACGATCTGCTCGAACTTACGTGGATTACTATACTGGTCACCAGACTCGAATCGTTCGAATGCTCGCACAGGAAACCTCCTTGGACGCCCGGGTGGATGCTTCCGTGATCGGGTTTAACTCTCCAGCGCGACTCGAATACTTTCGAGCAGGGCTTCGTCGTCGAATGGCTTTGCGAGAAACTCCACGGCGCCTGCTCTCAATGCCTGGAGCCGCATTTTTTCGTCGCCATGTGCCGTGATGAAGATGGTTGGAATTCTGCAATTCTCGGCGTTCAGCTTGGCCTGCAATTCCAGACCCGAGATTCCCGGCATACGGATGTCCGCGATAAGACATCCAATCTGGTGCTGTTGGCCCGAGCTCAGGAATTCCTCCGCGGACGCAAACGCGTGTGCCGGTAAACCAACGGCTTTAAGAAGGCCCTGCAATGCGCTACGCATCAAATCATCATCATCGACAATGGCAACTGCTTTATGATTTTTCTGAATGTCCATGCCATGAATCTATCAGCGTCGCCAAAAACGGCGCAATTATACGTTGGTACAAGGGCCCGAGGATTGCCCTTAGCAGATTGGCTGTAACATCTTCCGCATCACGTGGCCACGTAGACAAAACTCCTACGGCGCGCTGATACGGAGTGATCTGCGAAGCGATGGTTCTTTAAGCACCAACAGCCAACGACCGATGCAATGCGCCGTGGCCCTGGTTCACTTTTGTGGACCTTTAGTGAAAGTTTCGACTGAGGGGAACTGGTCAATCATTCTTTTCCGAGAGGAAACTCCTTCGGAGAGACACGAGAAAGCTATCGAGCATGGCGAGGCCGCGACGGAAATCCTTGCTGCATATCATGCGCAAGGCATCCCACGGACCTGGTGCCTTCAATTGTTCTGCTTGCGCGACGGTCGTCAACGTATCCGGCAGGACCTGAGCAAATCTCTCGAACAGTTCCGGGTCGAATCGAGCCCAAGACCTTGGCCAAAACGATAACGATATGGTTGCGGATGCCGCGGGTCGCATCGGGTGTGTTCATGGCTCCGACAAGGCTTTCGAGAATCGCGGTCTCTGATGCTGAGCCCGCCGTAGAAAGCCGCTCTCTGGAGAAATCTCCACGAGTTGAGGAATGCCGACCTGTTGGACAGTTTGTCAGAATCCCGACAAGCTGGAATCCAGAATCCTCTTTGTAGCTCGGCATCGTTTGCTCCCATGTCCGTGACTTTCGCAAAGGTTACGGGAGAGACGATCACACCACTCATTTGGCACTCGCCGTGCCGTGTACGAGCCGTCCTCGCAGGATTTGAGGTGTTGCAAGGGCTGCATGCAGTTGCCTTCACCACGTGAGCCGATATGCCACCACGTGAGCGGGCGAGGGTAGGTTCCACCGGCCTGGAGCAATCGTAAGTAGCCTGCTGCAGGACAGCATGCGGGAGAAGAGCTTTATGTGGATCGTTCGCTTTGCCCTGAAAAGGCCGTATACGTTCGTCATTGTCGCGCTGCTGATCGCGATCTTCGGCGTGGCCTCGATCGTGACGACGCCGACCGACATCTTGCCGGAGATCAATATTCCGATCGTTAGCGTGATCTGGACGTACAGCGGGCTGGATGCGGATGACATGTCCAAGCGAATCATTGGGGTGTGCGAGCGGGCACTTCCGACCACAGTGAATAACATTCAGTACACCGAGTCACAGTCGTACAGCGGCGTCGGGGTCATCAAGATCCATTTTCAACCGAACGTGCAGATAGACCTCGCGATTGCGCAGGTCACGGCGCTGGCGCAGTCGCTCTTGCGCCTGATGCCCACGGGGATTCTGCCTCCGTACGTGCGGCCCCGGCGTGCTCCACCGCGATTCGCATGAGCTTCTCGATCAGCTTGCTAAGGACAATCTCGCTCGAGAGTGCCTGTGAGGCCTTGACTACAGTTTCGACGTCCAACTGCCGGACTGGCGTGCCGATCGTGGAGGTAGTAGAAGCATGAAGGCGTTCCTCGTGCAAGCGCGGGTAGCGGTCGTCGAGTTGCTTCACCTTGCCGAGCGCGCCCCAGCGGTCGTAGCAGTTCCGCGCTTTGCATAGCTAGGCATAGGCGATCATCTCAAAGCCGTGCGTGGCGTAGAACCGCGCGGCCACTTCATAAGCCAGCGCTTCGTTCTGGACGAAGCCGTTCTCGTGAGCCGACTGAATCGCCTGCTCGTACAATTGCATCGTCTCGAAGGCGCGTCCTTCGAGGCGGGCGATCTCGGCCGACACCAGTGCGTGCTTGTCGGCGAACGTCGGTGGATAGTTTTCGGCCCACTCGCGCAGTTGTTCCTGGTGCGCCGACAGGAGGTCGCTCCACCCTTGCTGCTCGTCAGCAGAAGCTTCCTCATAGAGCGTCGCCACCGTCAGCGCGGTGTAATAAAAGTAGTCGAGTAACTGGATATCGACGGCTGTGGCCCAAAGCAGCGCCTTCGCCTTGTCGGCTGCCGCGAGCGCCTCGGCATAGTCTCCCGACAGAAAGCGCGTCTTCAGTTTGATGATCCAGTACCAGCAGACCATCGTGGCCGACTGATCTGCCCTCAGTTGGGCCTCGAATGCCGCCTCGTCGAACTGCGCTTCGCTAAGGGTGGAGAGGGTCGCGGGCTGGCCCTGCATGGTCGCGATGAAGCGTTGCTGGCTCCGGATGATGTCCGCTATCTCACGGAATTTGGCTTTGCGGACGAAGTCCAGACCCCTCTCCGACTCGCGCCACACGGCGTCTAGCGGATCGTTCCGCAGGAGAAGGTCTGTGAGGGATTGGTCCATGCTGTAGCAAGCGAAAGCCAGATCACCCGTCTCGATCGCGGTGCGAAAGGTCGCCCGCATGAAATCGATCGCGGTCGTGATTGGCTGTGTCCAGAGGGCAACTATTGCCATCGCGAAGTGGACTCTTGCCTGACTGGCGATGAAGCCGTGCTTCTCGACCAGCTCACACGCGACCCTAGTGAAACGATACCCTTCGCTGTAACGGTGGAAGATCGGACCGAGGACGGTCCCGAGCCAGCCAATGGCATACGCGGAAGGGCTGCTCGTCCCGTGCTGCGTGCTGATGTTCACCATGCGGCACACGAGCAAGCAAAATAAGTGGAAGTTCGTAAGGTAGGCGGGGGCTAGTAGGGTGGAGAGCACAAGCATGGCGGCTTGCAGTTCCGGATCCGTCATCAGCGGCAAATCGATCAAACCCTCGATCGGGCGCCTACTGAGCGCCTGCCAGACGGTCTCGTATTCGGCCTGGACCTGTTCCCAGGCCGGGCGTGCCGGGATGTCGATGCCGAACAGGCGCAGGCAGGTGAGCGCGCTATCAACGGCTTGCGTGTTTTCCGACTTCACGAGATGAAGCAGGACCTTCAGGTTGTAGGCGGCCGCCTGGTCGACTTTCGAAGTGCCTCGCTGTAATAACCCCATAATTAGTTGCTCGGCTTTGTCGAAGTCACCGGATAGAAACTCGCACTCTGCGCGTTCGAGCCATAGGCTGAACATTAATGCGTACTGGCTGTCCCAGTCCCTTTCGTTGAGCAGACCCATGGCGGCCGCAAAATACACGCACGCTGGCGCGTAGGCTGTCGACGCCTTGGCCTTTTGTCCGGCACGCAGGTCGATCGTCGCGACTCGCGCTTTCTCGGCACGGTTGACCAGCAGTGCCGCGCCTCGATTGAATTGGTTCGCGACATCGAACAGATGCTCGGCGAGCTGGTTCGCCGACATGCTCGCCAACAGCACACGGCCGATGTGCAGGTGGACTTCAGCACGGTGCTCTTCGCGAATTAGGGAATACGCCGCCTGCTGAATCCGGTCGTGCAGGAATTTGTAGGCACTCTCTTGTTGGAAGACGAGCCCGGAGCGGATAGCTTCCCAGAGGGCCGCGTGCGTCGCCTCCTCCGTTTCCCCGTGAACCAAGGCCAGGGTGGTGATCTCGGCGAGATTGCCCAGGCAAGCGAGCTGTTTCAGTGCTTCCTGGGTGGTGGCAGAGAACCGTTTCAGCTTTCCGGTCATGAGATCCACCACGTTGTCGGTGTAGCTCTTGGCGCGGATGCGATTCATGTCCCACTGCCAAGCTCGCGCGACTGAGTCGAACGCAAGCAACCCCTCTTCGGCCAGCGCCGTGAAGAACTGGATCGCGAAGAACGGATTGCCGCCGGTCTTCTCATGCACCAGATGCGCCAGAGGATTGGTGGCGTCCGTCTCGCAGTGCAGGGCATCCGCGAGGAGCCGGCCGACATCGTCGAGCCTGAGGGGTGCCAGCCCGATTTCCTGCATTCTCGCTCCCGCGTTGCGGATCGCGCCCAGCGTCCGCATGAGCGGGTGAGACGAACTGACTTCGTTGTCGCGGTAGGCCCCGACCAGCATCAGGTGCCGGACGTCCGGATCGGTAATCAGGCGCTCTAGCATTTCAAGAGTTGCAGCGTCCAGCCATTGCAGATCGTCGAGGAATAACGCAAGTGGGTGCTCCGGCCGGGCGAACACGCCGAGGAACCGCCGGAACACCAACTGAAAGCGGTTCTGCGCATCTCGCGGCGGCAGGTCTGGAACAGAGGGCTGCTTCCCGATGATCAACTCTACGGAGGGGATGAGGTTGACGATCAGCTGACCGTTCGAGCCCAGCGCCTCCGCCAGATCACAACGCCACTGGTCCACCTCCGCTTCGCTCTTGATCAGTATCTGACGAACCAAGCTCTGGAAAGCCTGTGCCAAGGTCGCGTACGGGATGTCCCGCTTGTACTGGTCGAATTTACCCGCTGCAAAAAGCCCGCGCGGAGGAACAAGAGCTTTATGGAGCTCGTTCACCACGGAGGATTTGCCCACGCCGGAATAACCCGATACGAGCACGAGTTCCGGTGTACCGTGGGCCACGACCCGGTCAAAAGCCGCGAGCAAGGCGTTGACCTCGCGCTCCCGCCCGTATAGCTTCTCTGGAATCAGCAGTCGGTCCGAGACGTCGTGCGTGCCCAACGGGAATACTTGGATGTGACCCTGCGTTTCCCATTCCGCCAGGCACCGCCGAAGATCGGCTTCAAGACCGGAAGCAGTTTGATAACGCTCCTCCGCGTTTTTTGCGAGGAGTTTCATCGTGAGAGCCGAGAGTGCTTCGGGAACTTCGCCGCGCTCGCGAGGCGACATCGGCTGGCGCGCGATGTGGCAGTGAACCCACTCCAGGGGATCGGAGGCCGCAAATGGCAACACGCCCGTGAGCATCTCGTACAACGTAACGCCCAACGAGTAGAGATCGCTGCGCGTATCAATCGAGCGATTCATGCGGCCGGTCTGTTCGGGTGCTATATAGGCCAGAGTGCCTGCAATAATCTCGGGCGGTATAGGCGACTGGCGCTCGTGCGGCAGTCGGGACGCAATCCCGAAGCCAGTGAGCCAGACGTTGCCGGCGGTATCGACGAGCACATTCGCAGGCTTGATATCCTTATGTATCAGGCCGTGCCGATGAACTTGGCTGAGCGCTGTCGTCAAGCCAATCGCGATGCGTAGGGAGAGAGTCAGGTCGAGCGGTTGCCCGTGGTTTCGTTCAAGAGCCCGATCCAGGGGCTCACCGCCCGGATCCTCGAGTACGAGGATCGTCCGCCCTTCGTGACGAGTAAGCGCCAGCGGCTTGGCTGCCCACGCGGGATCGAGTTCGGCTGCGAGCGAGTATTCGTGCTCGAGCCGCCGGAGAGTCTGAGGTGACGGCTGTTCTGCGGAGAGTGCGATCGCCAGGACTGGCGATGGGTTGCCGTGCTGTCGGCCGCGGTAAAGGGTAAAGTCCGCACCTTCCCGGAGGGGCTCCAGCACGTATCCAGAAGGCGCTGTCATCGAGGACATCCTCGTCGCCACGGCTGCACGAACCCAGAATATTCATCCTGAAGAGAGGCTAGAAGGACGTCAACAACCCAAGTGCGAATTACATGGACATAAGCGCAAGAACCTAGCGCGGAACAAGAGGTACAGAAGTCGAATATGGAGGAGCCGATAGCCACGGCTCGCCTCGCTTGGATTCAGAGCTGGGTTCCGCAACGGCTTTCCGAAAAGAGCATCATACCGCAGAAGCCATAGCCGACGAGTACCGGAATGTTGGCGGGAGCCTGCGTACCCTATCCGCCACACTCCGCGCCGTTACTCTTTCCTGACGACTAGTGTTCACCGAACTGGTCAACTCCCGTATTGTCGACTAACCGGACTTGACATCGATCGCCGAATAAATCGGATGGGATTGGACGATGTGGTTACGCGGCGGCGTCGGCATGTGGACCACGGATCACTGCGACTGAACATTTCGAGCGGAGCCCCACCTCTTCGGAAACGCTACCCAAATCCATTGGGTCAAATCCGCTGCGACCATTTGAACCGAGCACGATTAGGTCGGCTTCCCACTTTTGAGCTTCATTCAGAATCACCTGAAAAATCTGATCTCTCTCCTTGGGAACGTCCGAGTGGACGTTTAATGCGGAACCCGCCAACATTTCGGCGCCCTTGGCAACACAGATTGCGGCTTCGTCTTCGTACGCTACTCTCAAGTCTTCGGCCTCTTCCGCATTAAGGTAGGAAATTTCCTGCAATGGAGGAAATTCTGGAACGCTGATGATTTTCACTTTGCTGCCACTTGGCCAGGGACGCTCAGCCAACGAACGCAGCGCAGCGGCCGAGAATTCCGAGCCGTCGATCGCAACGAGAATCTTCATATGTGGCTTATGATCGGCGTTCGTGTCTTCGTGCCCCGGGCGCACGACCTCGACAGAACACGGTGCGCGCCGAAAAACTGAACGGGGTATGCTTCCAAGTAACTTGCGTTCCCAGGGCCGAAGCTTGCTTGACCCCACCATGGCCAGATCGGCCTGCCATTCTCCAGCGAACGCATTGATAGCCCGCCGGGGACTGCCCAGAACAATCTTGGTCGTTACGTTCCCTCCGATTCCCCTCAGACGACCAGCCACGTCTTCCAGATTCTGGCGGACGTGGGCCTTACTCCGCTCCAACAGTGACGGAATTCTAACGAATGGATACGGATCCAAAACAGTCAGCACGCAAAAATGCGAACCCGCAGGCCACGGCCGCGCACCAGCCGCCTTCACAACATCCTCGTCCGGCGAAATCCCATCGATGGCGAGTATAACTTTCATATAGCCTCCACAAAATTGGGTTGCAATCACCCCTTGTCGCCGGGGCCTGCAGCGCGGCCGGAGTTGCAAGCGGGTTGAGGCGAAGTGTGTGTTCCGCCCTCCTCTCGGGGTTGCAGTGCGATGGATTCATCAGGCTGATGCGATCGTAACGCCCATCGGCGGTGACTATGCCGGGGCCACTGATGAATGTCAACGGAAGAGGAGCCTAACGCCGCCGGGCGGCTTCGTTGTGTGCTGGGCGTGTTCAGCAGCCAGGAGGTGCAAGTCCTCTACCCAACCTGATGGAGGTGAAGGGTTAGCAATGACGCAAGGGCCATCGCCGCGAGATGAGGGTCTGAAGGAAGCGTCAAGCAAACGTGTGAGTCGATGAACAAGAACCGGATACAAGGCGTGAGCGTCGGACGAGTGGGCACCATCGCTAGTGCCCGATAAGTTCTATAAAAGCAGTTGACCGCGCCTTCGGCACAGTCACTGGTGCCAGAAACTTGTCTCGAGTTTCCACTAACCGGAAAATCTAATCGCGGATTCGGTTCGGCAAGCTAAGGCCGACTTCCTACTGGTGCTTCGTGCCCGGATAAAAGCATGGCCCCGGTACAGGCGATCGCTGGCATGGTGGCAAGGACCGTCGATGCTGATGGTCCTTTGACCCCGTTGGAGAGATTTCTCAACCTATCGTCACCGGGCCGAACCGGATCCCATCTTTCACTAAGGAGCCGGCATGATGACAGACAAGAAGCTGTGGCGGAACCGGAAGGAGAGAAAGGAATGGGCGCGGCGGTTGCAATCGGAGGATTCGGGTCTGGAGGTGGTCCATCCGGATGCGGCGGGGATCGATGTGGGCAATGGCGCGCATTACGTTGCCGTACGACCGGACCGCGATCCGGAACCGGTGCGCCGGTTTGAGCGTTCTACAGCGGACCTGCATCGTCTGGGCGGACTGGTTAAGGAGCTGTGGAGTGAAGACCGTGGCCATGCAGTCGACGGGAGTGTACTGGATCCCTATCTACGAGATTCTCGAAGACCGTGGCTTCGAGGTGTATCTGGTCAATGCGCGGCACACCAGGAATCTGCCGGGACGCAAGAGCGATGTGCAGGAGAGCCAGTGGTTGCTGAAATTGCACACCCATGGGTTGTTGAACAACTCGTTCCAACCGCCTTCGGAGATTCGTGTGCTTCGTACCTACTGGCGGCAACGGGGAGAACATGTGCATGGAGCGGCGACGTGTGTTCAACGTATGCAGAAAGCGTTGACGCAGATGAACGTGCAGTTGGTTAACGTAATCAGCGATGTGAGCGGTCTGACCGGACAAGCCATCATACGGGCGAGGTGGCCGGAGAACGCGATCCGCGGAAGTTGGCCGAACTCAGTGATCCGCGGATTCAGGCCAGTCGTGAGGAGGTTGCTAAAAGCCTGGAGGGTAACTGGCGTCCGGAACTGCTGTTTGTCTTGCAGCAGGAAGTGGAGATGTACGACACCTATCAGCAACGGATCGCCGAGTGCGATCAGCAATTGAAGAAGCATCTGGCGAGTTTTGTGGATACTATTCCGCCCCAATCATCGCAAGCGGAACCCGAGAAAAAGAAGACAAAGCCAGCCAAGAATGCCCTCGATTCGAGCTCGGCCGTGAGCTGCAGCGCATCACGGGAGTAGAACTAACCAGGATCGACGGCATCGACGTGATGGTCGCCCAGACTTTGATCAGTGAAGTGGGGCTGGATATGAGCCGGTGGAAAACCGAAGCGCACTTCTCCTCGTGGCTGGGATTGTGCCCGGACAGTGGAGACAAGGTGCTGGCCCGAGGCACTCGGCGTGTGGTCAATCGCGCGGCCACAGCGTTGCGGATGGCTGCCCTCACCTTGATGCGTAGCCGTACCTACCTCGGAGCGCAATACCGACGGTTGCGCCCCAAGCTCGGTGCCCCGAAAGCCATTACGGCGATGGCCCACCGGCTCGCCCGGGAACATCTCTATCGGCCCGGAGGAGAGAGACAAGGCGATCCTCGGGTTGAGTTTTACTTTTAGTTCCGCAGTTGGCGAAGGAATACCAACGACTAATTGAAATTGTAGCCAATTTCCCCAAGGAATTGGTGATTGCCCTTCGTTACGCCCGCGTTTCCGATCTGATAAGCAGCGTAAAGTGTGAGTTTTGAGTTGAGTTTTATGATGGCGCCAGCGTTCACATACCCGACGGCTTGCTTCCCTGTGTACCACTCAGCTGCGAGCGTCAAGCAATTGTTGACTCGCTGCTCGAAGGTGAACTGTCCACCGGCGCGATTAGCGTTCGCGACAACGTTTCGCGTAAAGTCGTATCCGCCAAGACCAATGCGCGTACCGTGTTTCCACTCCTTCGCAAAGGATGCGTAAACATAATTTCCCGTGTCGTATATTCGCTTTCGGACGGGGGAAAACAGGTCATCCCCAGCGTAAAAGGACCATCCCGAGGTCTTGCCCCTCCAAAGCCGCCACTTCACCGTTGGAGAGATTTCGAGTTGGTCCAACGACGGCGCACTCAGCCCGTCGAAATTCATTCCGACTTCAATTCCGTGCCCTATGCCAACTACGACTCGCGGCGTAAACGTGCCGAAGGGATCCACTGGGCGCGCGGTGACGTCCAGTTCAACATAGAGCTTTCCTTTGTCCAGTACGTCCGCACTAGGAACGTCGAATACGGTTTGCTGTCCATAGGCGCCGCAGACTGGGAAGAGGATCAGAAGAAGCACGAAAAACTTGAATGACCTGATTTCTCGCGCTGGGAACAAGGTGATTCAGGATAACTTACACATCCATTGTGGTCATCCAGTTTTGCGAGACCGGCGCTTGCTGGATGAAGTCACTGGTCTGGTTTCCTGAGCAGGCCCAAAAGCATGCGCGTCCCCTGTGCCAAAACTGTGCCAGAATCCGGTGTTTTCACGCCATTTGGGTTAGCTTTGAGCGAAAAGCAGATTCCCCGATTTGTTGGAAACGTGAATAGTTAGAAGTGACGGATGGACCTATTGGAGTCGAGTTGCGTGCGCCCAAGGCAGGCGCGCCGTCATAAAAACGTAATACTAATCGCGATGAATGGCGGCAAAATGCGAACGAAAGGTGAATAAAGAAGGAGAAATTGATTCATCCCGTTTCATCGCAACTTGCTGATTCCTTCGATTAGGGCCAACTCCGGCAAGTTCTGATGAAGTTGGTTGTTCAGCTGTTAACCGAAGGGTTGCTAGTTCGAATCCAGCCCGGGGAGCAACTTTAATTCGTTCAATAAGTTGAACAGTCGCAGAGCATTCGGTCGTCTGCCGAAGGTTTCAGCGAGTGGTTTTACCTTCGGCCGGGCGCCTCCCTAGTGAGCAGGGGCCACCCGCATTTGAGGTGAAGCCGGTGGAAATTCTAGTGATGATGGTTTGAAAAAACGATGCCATCAACCGCGAGGAGCACTCCTACCAGACAAAGAAGGATCCCGAAGGCACGGTACCAGCATACGAACGAAGCTCTGCGGTCAGGAGCCAAGTTGGCGAGTCGTTGCGATCCCCAAATCTTAGCCGCCCGATGGGTGAGGCGGCAACAAAAGTCCCGAGCGCCACGGCGACAGTACTCACTATGAGATTCGCTGCCGTTGGGGCGAAATTGATTGATAGCGCAACTAGTCCCGCCTTCATAATTAGTTCTTAGGAATATCTGATCGGTTCCACCATCCCCCGCCAAGAGCCTGAAACAACGCGGCCGTGTTAGCTTGCGCTTGTGCGAGGTTGATGACGTCTTGCTGATAGGCTTGTTCCGCGCTTAGGAGAGCCAAGTAGTTGACATAGCCGGAGCGAAACTGCTTCCCGGCCAGGTCAAGAGTTACAGCGGCGGCAACTTTCGCGGCTGCCGCGGCTTTCAAGGCGTCGGCATCTTGTTGGAGTGCGTTCAGCGTGTCAGCGACATTCTGAAATGCGGTCAAGACAGTGCTGCGATATTGTTCGGCGACCTGCGTATATGCAGCTTTCGCGGCGCGCTCCCGGTGCAGCAGGGTGCCGGCGTCAAATATTGGTTGCGCGATGCTTGCGCCTACATCCCAAAAGCCTGTGCCTCCCGTGAATAGCCGGCCGAGAATCACCGCCAGGCTGCCGGCATCCGAGGTCAGCGCAAAGCTCGGTAGCCGATTCGCAATAGCAATGCCGATCTGGGCGCTGGCAGAATGCAGGTTCTCTTCGGCTTGGCGAACATCCGAATGCGCTGATCAGTCCCCATGCGGCAAAGCAAACAGTGAAGGAGAGCGTCCCCAGGGCTAGCTGCAAGTTTGGCTGATATGTATCTTCGCTACTGTGTCCGCGGAGAGGTTTTCGCTCTGAAGTAGTCGCCGCCTTTGGCTCGCACATCATCCGTTCCCCAGTGAATTTCCTCATCGATCTTCTGCATGCGTGGAATGTGCTTGGAGCAGTGGACGTACGCTTCCACAATAGATACCACAACCCACCGCTCCGGACCGCGACCCGTCCCGGGAAGGATATCCTCGCGGATGGGTTCAGACACAGATGCATCCCGAAGAAACTGATCATTCTCAACGATTCGGGCGCGTCCATTGACGTGGAGCCCGATCTTGCCTTCGGTGAAATCCACGAAGAGAAGCCCCACGTGCGGATTCTCGGAAATATTGCCAAGACTCGACATCACTCCGTTGCCTCGGTACTCAGGATACGCAAGAGTTTTCTCGTCAAGCACGCGAATGAATCCAGCCAATCCTGCGCGAAAAGAAGTGTCCGCTTCTCCGTGCCTGTCGGCAGTCCCAACAAACATCATTTCCTGCTTGATGATGAAAGCCTGCATCAAGGGGTTGAGGTAGTCGAGTACTTGATGCCGGTAAAAGGCATGCGCGCGCGGCGTTGTATTCCACTTTTCTTGAAGCTCATGCTCTCCATCGGACCCAAAATTCTTGACGACAGCACCTTCCTTCACAACGGCTCCTCGGGTACTACTTTTCTCTATGAACCCAACTTCGGCCAACACAAGTAGGACGCTCAAGGAGCCGCGGGAGAATGTAAACAGTTTGTCAAACGCTTCTTGAAAATTGGTCCGGAACACGCGAACGCACCTAAAGAAACGGCACAATCGCCAGCCCGCTGCCGAAAACGAACGCCCCCGCCTTCAGAAAAAAAGAAAAAGGCTTCCAATCGCCGTCGTCGAAGCCGCTTCCAGCGCGTCGGCCACAAAATTCCCGACGCCCGTAATCGCGGGCGCAATCGCCCGCATCGCACCCGCTCCGGGTGCCACTCGAATCCGAGCCCGCGCCTTGAAACCCATCGAAACCAGTCCGCACAAAAGAAAAAACCAGACAATCTCCGATTCCTTCCACGCAGTCGTGATCGCCGTTGCCGCAAACAGTGCCCACAGCAGCCGGTCCTTCCTCAATGTCGAACGAATCGGTTTGTACGCACTCCGCGCGATAGGCAGGACGAGACACTTCCCCTGTCGGTAGTGCTGGTCGAATTTTCTGTAGGAAAGCGGCACGGTAAATTGCTGTGCCCCATTCTGTGCCCCCTCTACATCAAAAACCGTCGCAATTGGTAGCCAAGGAATAGGGCACGAGGTCGGCCGTACTAGAGCGGAAAATCAACACCATACCAAATCATCGCACTCGGTGCGAAAGATGAGCGCCGCAACCGTTAACCGAAGGGTTGCTAGTTCGAATCTAGCCCGGGGAGCCAAGTTTCTTCTGATTTTTCGAATGCTTGAAGTGACCTCCGTTGTCTAAAGATTGGGCTCAACCGTTTCGGCCTTCGGCAATTCGAAACCGAATCGATTCGCTCCGCAACTTCTGGTCGGAATTTCGTGTCTTTCCCCATTTTGGCGTACGAAGGCCACCGGCTGCGGACAGAACCGTACATAACAGATGCTTGGCTCGGCCGTCGATACGGTCCAGATTCGTCAATCGTCCTCCCGGGGGCAGGTTCCCGTACTACTACCAGAGCTAGTACACGAATGCGAAAGCTGTCATGGGAAAACACCGGTTTCGTTTGAGAAAAGGATATCTTTTGCTGTAGATCGCCGACTATTTACTTCGTTCTAATTCCTTCAAAATCATCGATGCAAGTTGGTGCAGCGATTGCATCGTCAATGATCGGGTCGGGGTTCACGCATCACCGTGACATCTCTTTGAAAGAGGGGACAAAGATTTTGGGGCCCAGTCTTGGGATAGGGTTTTGCAGGAAGTCTTACCTTTGCCGGTTCGAAGTTCTGGCGGTTCTGGCTTGCGTAAGTCTTCTCGGCTGGTCAATCGCGAAGCCGAGTGCCGGCAGCCATAATGCATCGATTCATCGGGACGGCGCCGTGGGTTCGCCGTTTGAGTTTTCTCCTCTCGCCGCCTCCGCTGCTCTCCACGAGCGCGACTCAGCCAACAGGCGGCCGGTTTACCCCTACTCGATCATTCCCGGCGGTGTAGTGAGCGCGGCGGATTTGCGAAGTGCGACGGTTCATGACCCGGTTGTCGCAACGCACTACGCTGCATTTGATCTGGCGAAAGCTCGCGTCTTCCGGGTGCAAGAAGCTCGTTCCGTGTACGTCTCTTATCGCAGGGGCGACGATGTCTTCTGGACTTCGAAGAAGTTACGCCTCGCTGTTGGCGAAACGTTGATTACCGACGGCCAGCATACTTCGCGGACTCGCTGCGGCAACCAAATCTCCGACGTACCGCGCACGCCCATTTCACTTGTCGACGATCCGCTGCCCCAGACACTTGATAGACCGCTCGTCTCCCAAATCATCGAGCCCGTTCTCGCGCCCATTATCGGTGAACTTGAAGGCGGTGGTATACCGGTTGGTATTCTTCCATTCATCGGTTCCGGAGGCGGCGGTGGAACGACAGGGGTGCCGGTTATGTTGGTCCCCATAATCCCCGCGACAGGCGGCGTATTCCCGGCGCCGGATAGCCCACCTCCGACGCCGACTCCCGAGCCTGCCACTCTCATCTTGCTTTCTACCGGCCTCGGAGCCGCCTGTCTCTTTCGCAAACACCGCAAGACATAGTCAAGTCAAACGCAGCCGCTCCGCGGGCGGACGGCGTGCGCTCTCTAATAATCTGGCGTGCCTAGCGCGGAGCGGGGAAACAATGAGGCGCGCAGGTATGGCTTATTCCTTCAACGACACGGGATCGGATTCGTTTTTCGGCGACAGCTTATTCAGCAACGAGACTAATTCCCGTCCCGAGGCCGGCACGCCTACCTTACCTTCGCGGACAATTTCCTTAGCGCCGATGTCGCGGCCATAGAGTTTCCTGTTGGCGCCGCCGTCAGACCGAAGGGTTGAACCCTCGAGGGAGATCCCGGCGAACAGCCCACGGGAGCGGGAATAACTAAGGATCTCCGCCCTCATAACGATGTCGGTATCCGCTGCCGCTGCGCGCCCCTTGGGACCGGCCGCTGCTGAGGCGTCCGCACCAAGCTTCACTTTGCTGCTCATGATTGAGTTCGCGCCTTTAGGATTCATCACCAATAGCACGAAGTCCGTGGCCTGGCCGCCCAACTGGAATCCGATGTTTGCGCCTTCGAGCGCGAACAGCGCGGGGGCACTCCAATGTCCGGTGAAGTGTTCGCCGGTCCGACATGTGATCGCTCCTCGACCAAAGTCGCCTCCGATGCCGATTGCGAACTTCAGAACCGAAGGAATCACAATCACGCATTCAGCCTTGTTGAGTAGCTCCTTCGGAACCCCGTCGGGGATGTCCATAATCTCCTTGAACACCTGGCCACAGGCTTCGAGGCGTTTTTGTTCCCTGCCTTCATTCGCTGCGAACGCTGGACACGCTAGAAAGATGGCGACGATAAACGCACAGCTTTTTCTCATGACACGGCTCCTAAACATCTAGTCGATTCTTTTCTCGTTATGGGCAGATCACAACTGTCCCAGAGGCCAGCCTTGTCCTAAGTGAAAACTGAACGGGGCCCGACATCGTCGCCCGAGCGTTGCGCTCGTGACATCGCGCATCGACAAATCCGAGGGAGTCCGCGACGAAGAAAAACGCGGTGAATGGACCGCTCGGTCGACCATTCTCATTGACGAATGTCAACCATGCGGAGGCGCGGACACTTCAAAGACGACAACCGACTCGAACGACGGTCCGTTGGCCTATTTGACGGCGGCGGAAAAGACCTCCTCCATCAGCAGGTTAGTGGAGCAGCCGGAAGAAGACACGAGCTGGTCGCGGCTGTCGGTCCAAATGGGATGAGACACTCCTCCAAAGGAAACCAGCCCTTCGTAGTCGCCGTACTGATTGCCGTAATCGATCCCCGTGCAGGGAAACACGCCGCCGCAATCGTGTTCATTTGACTTTACCGAGGTCACGCGCAGATTCGGTGAGAGGAACGTTGCGCCCCCATCGGTAGACTGCGTGAAAAATACGTCGGTCTGGAAACGAGAGCCGGTCGTATCGTTTCGCGTGTCGTAGAACGAAAGATTGACCGAGCCGGTACTGGGATCAACCGACAGCCAATGGTTGAAGCGGTCCACCGCAGATAATGGATCGGTGACAGCCTTTGGAGCTGACCATGTGGTGCCGCGATCGTCGGAAAAGGAAAGAAAAATATCAGCGAAGCCAGCGGCGGTCTGGTCCATCCACGAGCAATAGAGCCGGCCGCGATGCGAGCCGCTCGAGCGGTCGGCGTCGCACGCCGGATAAATCAGCGCGCCACGGAACGACTCGGCCGGAACTAGAATCTGGAACGGAACAGTCTTCGCGGCGACGACCGTGGGCGTACCCCAGGTAACGCCGCCGTCGAAGGAGCGATTGAAGGTGATGTTGTTGGCCTTGCTGAAATCGTTCCAGGCGGCGTAGGCTTCGCCATTGGGGCCGACGAAAGGCATGGCGCCAATGGCTCGGCCCGGACCGGTCGGGCTGTCAATGCGTTGCACCGTGAAAGTCGCGCCATGGTCTGTGGAACGCGCGAGCCGAATTCCCCCAGCGCTGGAACCGCCTGAGGATGCATCCCAAGCGACGTAAACGTTATCGCGAAAGGGGCTCGACGGATTCGTATCGGCTGCGATCATGGGCTTATCGTTGAAATGGTCCTCGCCTGTCGAAAAGGAGAAAAGGCTGAGCTGGGGATAGGACTGGCCGCCATTGGTCGACCGAGCCACGGCCAATTCTGTGCCGCCGATCTTGCCGCCGAGACCGTGGAAATTGCTGAAGTAAACCACGATGAAGCTGAAGAAGACGTTGCCTCGGGTATCGTAGGCAAGGGAAGGATCGGAACCGAAGTCGAAACTATTTACTCCGCCAATTGCCGGCGGCAACGGAACATCCACCGCGCCCCAAGTCGAACCGCCGTCGGAGGAAAAATATCCACGCATCGGCAGGCGAAAAATCTCGTTCGAGCCGGCAGTGAGATTATTAGGGGAGGAATGATTCAGCGTGATAAATGTCTCGCTCTGCGGTCCGCACTCGTTTGAGGCATCTTCGTTGGTGCCGGCGGTCGGAGGGTCCGCGGATGGTGTATTCACCGCGCTGTGTTTCAAGACGGATTGATACTTGGCCCACCAAGTGGGAACGTCCGGTGTGAGGCTTTGAGCGGCGGTTGGCCCTGCACATAACAGCATGGCAAACAGAAAAATGGAAAGGCGCGGAAAATTCTTCATGGATATTCTCCTTCAGGCGAACGAAGGAGCCCTGCGGGGTGGGGAGAAGCCACGCCTCGCCGCCTCGGCTGCAGGCAAAACGATATGCGAAGCCTGGTGACGTGTCAAGCTCAGGCAATCGCGACGAATAGACCTCCAAATTCCGTCATCGGGTCATATCGGATGAATCGTCTTCGCCTTCAAAGCACAGCTGGAAGGGTTTGGTAGGCCCAGACGAGTTATCCTCCATGTATGCGGTCGGCAGGAACTTCCACTTCGTTGATTCCGCGAAACGAGAAGAGCAGCCGGACGAGGTATTTCGGCGGATCCTCCGAGGTCTGCTTGACGATATTCCCCACCGCGTCCGTAACGGCGGCATGAAATGTCACGCTTTCGACTTGCATGCCAGCGAGGTTGACTCGAACGAGCTGTCCCGGCTTAAACGGAGCTTCCATTTGACGGTCTTAATTCTCTTGCCTGCCGTCGCTCTTGTCCACCTGCTCTCCGAGCGACAAATTCGTTGTGTCCAGGCCAGAAGAAACATACTCTGCGCAAGCTAAAGATCTAAGCCAAAAATTCCGGCTAAGGCGAAAATCCAGTGGAGCAGCCGCCGTACCGCCGGCACCATCCGCTCCGACGCGGTGGATGGTGAGAGGCACGTGGGTCCGTAAGCAGGCTTCCGCCTTGGGCAATAAATCTTCGCCGATCGATTGGACCCTCGTATGTATCGCTTTACTTTCCGACAGGCACGCGCAGCTTATCGCTCGCGAACGCAACAGGTCCACTATAGGACGCACGAATCGATTTCCGCACCGCGGCCTCCTGCCCTTCCACGTCTGGAGCAAGATGGCTCAGCAGCAAACTTTTTACCCCACTCTCTCGCGCGGCTTCGCCAATTTTCCTCGGCGGAGTATGCAGATCGTATAACTGCGATGGCGAACCGGGAGGGTCGAGCACAGCACAATTAAAAATGAGCAAATCCGCATTCTTCGACAACTGCACCAGATTCGGCAGCGCTGATGCATCCATGTCCCCGGAGTAAACCACCACCACGCCCTTATAAGAAATCCGGTAGGCGACAGACGGACAGTCGCCGTGATGCGTCGCAATTTCCTCCACGACCAATCCATCCTCATCCACAATCTTAGTGCGCGTGGAATCCAGGTTGATTGCCAGATCGCGAACAGTAAACGATTCCGGCGCACCAAACGTCTTCTGATACGCAAATGCACCGTCTCGTCCCACCAACAAGTCCACAAATCTCGAAGTCTTGGGGAACGGTCCTGCTCCGTCCGGGCCAAAAATCCGGTACACGATTGGTCCGTCACTAGTAAGCGCTCGCGCATTGAAGAAAGCCGCTAGGTCCCCGCTGTGATCGATATGCAGATGCGTCAACAAAACGGTATCTACTTTTTCTAAGTCCAGGTCCAATTCGCCAATCCGCAGAAACGCTCCCGGTCCAGCATCCACCAAAATCCGCGGTGTCCCTTCGACAAGCACGATGAAACTGGACCCGGCCCTCCCGAACGCCCGTGGCCCGCCAGAGCCAAGCACTACCACTTCCAATGCCCATTTTGCAGGACTTGCACGCAGGCAAGCCGGGAACAAAAAAAGTACAGCCAGCGCAAGCGCTATCAGCGTCTTCATGATTGCTTCCCCTAGAGTGCGAGGATGTTGACATTCGTTATAGTCATGCTCATCCGCTCCGGCTATCGAGTTACGTCTAGTTAGCGGCACGCCCGCCACGCGCTCGTAGAAACATTGGCGGCCAAGGCGACTGGGTCATTCTCCGCTGGATTCTTCACCGCCTGTTTGGATACGCTCATCGTTCGAGCCGTTCGGACGGCGACGAGCATGGTCCGTTGTTCGGGTGGTTTCGCGACCGGGTTTCGTCTGGTTTGGCTGTAAGAAAATCAAGGACGCCGCTGATTCCGTGTACGCACAGCGCCATGGGGAAATAAATGAGATACGACGCCATTATCATCGGTTCAGGACAGGCGGGCAATCCTCTTTCTTCTGCGCTTACTGAGCGTGGCTGGAGCGTTGCGCTCATCGAAAAATCTTATCTCGGCGGGACGTGCGTGAATACGGGTTGCACCCCGACCAAGACGATGATTGCTTCGGCGCAGGTGGCGCACTACGCGCGCAATGGGAAGAAGTGGGGCGTCAATGCGGCCGGGGTCAGCGTCGATCTTCCTGCGATCGTGGCGCGCAAGATTGCAGTGGTGCAGAATTTTCGCAGTGGCCAGCAGCGCCGCGTTGACCAGCATCCTAAGCTGCGCCTCTACCGGGGCGTGGCGCGCTTTCTCTCGCCGGGGCAGGTGCAAGTGGGCGACGAAATTCTCGAGAGCGATAAAATCTTTATCGATACGGGAACGCGGCCCGATCCGCCGCGGCTCACGGGGATCGATTCGGCCGGCTATCTCACGAACGAATCGCTGATGGAGCTGCAGGACATTCCCGAACATTTGATCATCCTCGGCGGCGGCTACATCGGCCTTGAATTCGGACAGATGTTTTGCCGCTTCGGCAGCCGGGTGACGATTATTCATCGCGGCGGTCAACTTCTGTCGCGAGAGGACAGTGATGTTGCCGTGGCGCTTCAGAAAGCGCTCGAAGCTGAGGGCATCGAGTTCCATTTGAATGCAAATTCGACGAAAGTTGAAAGGCAGAGAGCCGAAATTGTCCTCACCGTTGATACAACCGGCGGTTCGCAAACGTTTCGCGGCTCTCACCTTCTCGCGGCTACTGGCCGCGTGCCGAATACCAACGATCTCGCGCTCGACAAAGCGGGAGTTGCGCTTGACGCGCACGGCTATATCAAGGTGAACGGACGGCTGGAGACCGGAGTGCCGGGAATCTGGGCGCTCGGCGACGTGAAGGGCGGCCCGGCTTTCACGCACATTTCCTACAACGACTACCAGATCGTTTACGGCAATCTCATCGAAAGCAAGAATCTGACGACGGTGAATCGTTATCTTCCCTATTCTCTTTTTACCGATCCGCAGCTTGGGCGCGTGGGGATGACGGAAAAGGAAGCACGCGCGAGCGGGCGAAGGCTGAAAATCGGGACATTTCCGATGTCGAGCGTGTCTCGCGCCATCGAGCGCGATGAAACGGCCGGCTTCATGAAAATCATCGTTGACGCCGAAACAGACCGCATCCTCGGAGCGTCGATTCTCAGCGTCGAGGGCGGCGAGATCGTGCAGATTCTCGGCGCGATGATTCTAGTCGATGCGCCTTACACCGTGCTGAAAGGCGCGGTGTACATTCATCCAACTCTGGCCGAAGGTCTCTTCGGCCTCATGGAAGCAGTGCAGCCAGTATGAGAATTGTCTCGCCTCGGCCGCGTCCCGAACCCTGCGCCGCTGGACGCGAACGCATCACCCCGATAGCACCAGCACGAATCTTTGATTCATTCCCGGCATCCAAATTCAAAACAAGAACTTAGTCAACGCGATGAGTCTCGCGTTGTAATATATGGGCGGAGGCGCCGATGCGAATCTGGGGATCTCGCGTTTCGTTTATTACCTTCGCGGTGACTTTGATTCTCGCGGCGACCGCCGTCGCATTGTCATCCACAGATGCTGCGCGAACTGAAATGGCGACAGCGGATGACCAATCCGCAAGTCTTGCGGCGTGGGACCAGATTGCCGCAGTGCTCCAGCATCCGCGCTGCCTCAACTGCCACCAATTGAATTCGCCGCTGCAGGGAGATTCACGCAGGGTTCACATTCCCCGCGTCGTTCGCGGGCCGGACGATCAGGGCGTGGGAGCGATGCGCTGCGGTAATTGCCACAACAATACGGGAAACAATCCAACGTCGGGTACTCCAGGCGGACTGGATTGGAAGCTCGCGCCCGTCTCGATGCTTTGGCAGGGACTATCGAGCGGGGATCTGTGCAGCGCGGTGAAGGATCCCAAACACAACGGGAATCGAGATGGCGCAGCGCTGATCAGGCATATGGAAGACGAACCGCTTGTTCTCTATGGCTGGAATCCGGGCAAGGGCCGCGAGCCGGTGCCGATCCCTCATGAAAAAGTTGTCGAGTACATGAAGATTTGGGTGGCGGGCGGAATGGCTTGCCCGAATTGATTTGGCCGTTCGCGATATGCGAGCGGCGCTTGTCGCATTGCGAGGCCACGCGGGAAGGAGAATTAGATGATCACTCTGAAGGTTAACGGCGAATCGCACGAATTGGACGTGAGTCCGGAGATGCCGCTGCTTTGGGCGCTGCGCGATAGGCTCCATTTGACCGGCACGAAATTCGGTTGCGGCAAGGCGATGTGCGGCGCATGCACCGTTCATATCAATGGGCAGGCCGCGCGGTCGTGTTCGATCATGGTGGGGGAAGCGGCGGGGAAAACGATCACGACGATCGAAGCCGTCTCGGGAAAAGTTGCCGAAGCGGTGACGCAGGCGTGGCAACGGCTCGACGTAGTGCAGTGCGGATACTGCCAATCGGGGCAGATCATGTCCGCCATCGTTTTGCTCACTGGAAATAAAACGCCGACCGACGAAGACATCGACCTCAGCATGGAAGGCAACGTCTGCCGGTGCGGCACGTACGTTCGGATTCGCCACGCGATCCACGAGGCCGCGAAATCGCTCGCATAGGAGGCGACAGCCATGGGCACATCGAATCTTGCGAATCCTGCAGCCTTTGATGCTTCGCGCCGCGATTTTCTGAAATCGGCGGCCGTTGCCGCCGGCGCGTTCATTCTGGGCACGTACGTTGGCTTTCCTGAAGTTACGAGCGCACAGGGCGGAGCTGCGCAAGCACCCTATGACCCAAATTTTTTCCTGAAGATCGGTGCGGATAGCAGCGTCACAGTTCTTAGCAAACATTTTGAGATGGGACAAGGTGTGACCACCGGCCTCGCCACGATGGTAGCCGAGGAGCTCGGTGCCGATTGGTCCACGGTGCGATTCGAATTTGCGCCCAACGACGCCAAGCTCTACAACAATCTTTTGTTCGGACCAATTATGGGCACAGGCGGCTCGAGTTCGATGGCCGAATCCTGGGAGCAAATGCGCAAGGTAGGCGCGGCGGCGCGGATGATGTTCATCGCGGCTGCGGCGGAGAAATGGAATGTGCCTGGCGGTGAAGTCGTTGTCGAGAAAAGCGTGGTCATCCATTCGCGCTCGGGACGCAAAGCAAGCTTCGGAGAATTGACGGCTGACGCGCTGCACATGCCGGTGCCGAAGGACGTGACGCTCAAACCCGCGAAAGATTGGAACCTCATCGGAACGAAACTCCCCCGGCTCGATACGCCAGGAAAAACCACCGGCAAAGCAATTTTCGCGTTGGATATTACTCGGCCGGGCATGGTTACGGCGGTTTTGAAACGACCAGATCGCTTTGGCGCGAAAGTAGCTTCTTTCGACGCGACCGAAGCGAAGAAAATCGATGGCGTGGTTGACGTAGTGGAAGTCCCGGCCGGCGTCGCGGTTCTCGCGAAGGATACGTGGTCCGCAATACGTGGGCGAGACGCACTCAAAGTTACCTGGGACAACTCCGGCGCGGAAAAGCGTTCCACGGCTGAGATGCTCGAGCAATATCGCCAGATGATGAAGGAACCGGGCATTACCGCGGAAGGGCGCGGAGACGCCGCAGCAGGGATGACGCGGGCGGCAAAGACGGTCGAAGCTGAGTACACGTTTCCATTTCTCGCGCATGCGCCCATGGAACCGATGAACGGCGTGATTGAGCTTCATAGCGACGGCGCGGAAATATGGTCGGGTTCCCAGTTGCAAACGCTCGATCAAATGGTCGCCGCGCAGTTTCTGGGCATGAAGCCCGAGCAGATCAAGATCAACACGCTTCTGGGCGGAGGAAGCTTCGGGCGAAGGGCGAGCACCACGGCGGACTGGACTGCGGAGATGGCGCAAGTGGTGAAAGCGATCAACGGACGCGCTCCGGTTCACGTTCTATGGACCCGCGAGGATGACATACGGGGCGGCTATTACCGGCCCATGGTGGTGCATCGCGTTAAGGCGGGGATTGACGGGAGCGGCCAGATTTCCGGCTGGCAACATACTGTCGTTAGCAAGTCGATCTTCAAGGGCACGGGTCTCGAAGCGATGGCCATGAAAGGTGGCGTAGATAACAGCATGGTCGAGGGAATCGCGGACACTCCCTACACGATCGCGAATCTGGCAGTTGACCTTCACTACGTCGAAACGCCTGTGACGGTGTTGTGGTTCCGGTCGGTGGGAAATACGCACACGGCTTACGTGATGGAGACAATGATCGATGAACTTGCTCATCTCGCGGGGAAGGATCCGGTCGCGTTCCGGCTCAGCTTGCTCGCGCAGCAGCCGCGTAACGCTGCGGTGGTGCGTCTTGCGGCGGAGAAGGGTGGTTGGGGGCAGCCTGTGGGCGATGGGTGGGGACGCGGTTTTGCGTTCCACCATTCGTTCAATACGAGCGTCGCGATGGTGGCCGATGTTTCGACGAAAGCGGCGAAGCTGAAGGTGGAACGCATTGTGGCGGCGGTCGATTGCGGCGTGGCAATCGATCCCGACGTGGTCACCGCGCAAATTGAGGGAGCGATCGGGTTCGCGCTGTCAATCGCGCTGCGAAATCAGCTGACGTTCAAAGATGGGATGGTAGAGCAGAGCAATTTCGACGACTACGAACCGACGCGCATGCGGGAGATGCCGAAGGTCGAAGTCCACATCGTGAAATCCACGGAGAGGCCCACCGGTATCGGCGAGCCGGGCGTGCCGCCGTTGGCGCCCGCAATTGCAAACGCGATCGCCGCGAGCACAGGTAAGCGCCTGCGATCGCTTCCGCTCGATTTGAGCACGCTGACGTAGCGCAGTTCACGGTTTCGCGATCGCGTTGGTAGCGGTGGGCGATTCGTGCATGCTGAGGATGTACCACCGATTTTCACTTTTGCGGCAGAGCATCATTCCGCGTCCTGCGAAGTGGAACGTCGGTGATTCGAGCGTGTAATTGTAGGAACTCCAGACGATGTCTCCGACGACGCGCTGATCGTTCATCGTCATCGACATGTGTACGTGCGGATGCATGTCGAAATACTGCTGGCGGAAATAGTTGGCAGCCTGATCCCTGCCGCGATAGTCCGCTTCCGGCAGGCTCAGTACGAAGTCACGATCGAAGCAAAATGCCAACCCGATTGCGTCGGCATCGTTGAACGCGTCTGAACAAGACTGCATGGCGCGCTCCATGTCCGCAATCAGCGACAGCTCGGACGAATTGGGAGGTGGAACGCCGAGCCGCGCGACGCTACGTTGCAGATCAATGGTCACGCCCAGCTGTTCCAGGAGATCAACGCCGAGAATCCCATCAATTGGTCCGCCGCACGCCTTTGCTATGGCGCTGAGGTCAATCGCAGGCAGCTTGAGATTTTGTAGATGATGGTCGCCCAAACGTAGTTCGCTCACTTCCACTTCGCGAGCGCTTAGAGAAGTTGTTTTGTTCCAGGATTGAACGCGGACATCCGTCGAACGTCCGCTCCTGAATGATTTCTGATTGAGCATCGACGTGGCGGCGGTGTCTAAGAGGAATCGCTTCTCGGTTTTATTCACTTCAACGATTGCCACCGGCAAGCGATCGCAACGTTGCAGAGGAATTTCCGATTCCGAAGGCGGTGTTTGCGCGTGAACTGCTGCCGTAGCGAACACAAAAACGAGAGCTGCGCTCACGCACACGAGCCCGCCTCGTTGGTTTCGCATTATTGCCTCAAATGCGGCTCTGTTACCTGATCGATCCGCTCGAGAATTGCCCTGCGAATGCGTCGAAACGCGCCATCGTCGTGGAATAGGCGCGAAGCCCAATTCGCTCCCATGGCGAGCGACTGAATTTCGAATACAACGTCGCGGGGAACCACGTCCTTCCGGATTTCTCCTGCATTTTGCGCGTCGCGGAGGGCCTGCCCCAGCGTCCCAAGCCATCTTTGAAGATATTCAACAATCAGGTCGCGCACTTTGCCGGGACGATCGTCGAATTCGAGTGAGGCGGCTGCGAAAAAGCAGCCGCCGGGAAAAACTTTATCTTCCGCATAGTCCAGCCAGTTTTCGCAAAGAGCCCGCAAGCGCCCGAGGCCGTGCGCCTCAAAAGCTGGCCGAATAACTGCTTCCACGAAAATGCGGCCGGCTTCCTGCACAACTGCGCACTGAAGATCTTCTTTCGAACCGAAGTGGGCGAAGAGGCCGCTCTTGCTGATCTTCAGCGAGGTGGCGAGCTTGCCGATAGTGAGCGCTTCGAGGCCTTCGAGGGAAGCAATGTTGACAGCCCTTTGCAGAATTGCGCCGCGAGTCTTTATACCGCGCGGGCGCCTGCGCTGATTCAGTGCAGTAACAACATCCGGCGCGGTGGCAGGCAGTGGCTGCGAGCGGGCCAGTCGATGAGGCCGTGAGTGTTTCGCCATGGCGAGATAATAGCACGACCGTTCGTTCTATTACAAACTGTTATTTGCGCTTGGCCGATTAGGCGTTCGACTCGCTTGGTTTCCCCGTTTCTGCGGCGGTTTTTGTGTTTTGGTCCCGCTCTCGTTTCTTCTGCAGATACTCCCGCCATGTAAGGTAAATCAGGATGAGATCGAAGATCGTGAGCAACACGAGAAAAATCGAATGCGTGTGTGTGTAACGATGCATCTGGTACACGCAAAATAGCCCGAACACAATGATCGTTAGCGGATACGCCCAGAGTTTGTTCATCCAGAGGCCGGCTACGAGCAAGGCTTTCGACAGCCCGTGAGTGATCAGATAGACCGAAGCGAAGACCCTCCCGCCGTTCGCGAGCGATTGGGTCCAATGAAAAAGGTGCGCGACGATGATTTCGTCGTATCGGCCCGGCAGGTCATGCAGTGCGGCAAACCGAACGAATTCATTCATGGCGCTCGGTTTGATGAACCAGATCAGCACGCCGCCGATGCATTCGAGCAGACCGTCGAATCCCTTGATCGCAATTCCAGCGTGGAAGCTCTGATCGAGGAGTGAGCCGCGAGGTTTCAAATGAATTCCGTCAGGTTGCGTGTTCGAGCGATTTCAGCTCTTCGCGGAGGTAGTCTCGCCAATTTTTGGGCAGGGCTTCCAGGTTCGCTGCGCGTCTCAAGAGGTTAGCATCTTTACCGCCATCCCTGTAAAGAGCGTTAATTTCTGCGACGCTGATTCCTTCGGGGTCTTCGTGGATTCTTTGGATTGCGTCTCCAGCTTGCACCATGCCCTGCTCGACAACAGAGAAATAGAAGCCGGAACGCCCATTGGTTAGCATTCGTTTTAGCATATCGTCGCGCTGGAATTTGAGCGCGAGTTTATAGCACGGCGTGCGCGGTTGCGTGACCCTCACGATGGCTTCGCCGATCCGAAATTTGTCACCGATGTGAATCTCTTGCTCGCTTAATCCTTCAGTCGTCAAGTTTTCGCCAAACATTCCCCATGGCAGCACCATCCCAGGCAAATCGCTCTTCCAGAGCGGATAGTGCTCCGAAGGATACGCGTAGACCGCTTTGTCCGGGCCGCCATGCACCGTCAAGTCTGCCTGACGGTCGCCGTCGAGATTCAGTCGCCGCATCATCACGGGTCCCTCGACCGGTTCCTTGAAGATTCCGGTGCGCACTTCGTGGTCCTTCCAGACCACGGTGCGCGGCACGGCCACGTTGAGCGAAACAACCTTCATCGCGGCATCCCTCCCTGTTCGTATCGCGTTCAAATAGTGCCCCAAAGCAAGACGCACAGGCCCTTCGTACCTCAGGGCAGGCAAGAGTGCCTGTGCCACTGAAAGACTACGGCGGCGCGAACAAAAGAAGCGAGCTTGAATCTTGGCCGAAATTCCACTGATGTCACGACCTGCAATCCAGCACCGCCGCGCCGTTGATGCGGTCCGCTTTCAGGTCGTTCAGCGCCCGATTGGCTTCGCGCAACGGAAAGAGTGTCACCTCAGTGCGGATCGGAATTTCCGCAGCGACGTGGAGGAAATCTTTGCCATCGCTTCGCGTGTTATTCGCGACGCTTCGTATCACGCGCTCTTCGTACAACAAATCGTAGTCAAACTCCGGAATCGGGCTCATGTGAATCCCGCCGAGAACCAGCACGCCGGCTTTTTTCAACGCTTTCAGTGCTGGGGGCACCAGCTCACCGGCGGGCGCAAACATGATGGCCGCGTCGAGCTTGGCCGGCGGCGCTTCGGCAGCTTCGCCAACCCACACGGCGCCTAACTTGCGGGCCAGCTCCTGATGCTTCTTGCCGCGGGTGCACGCGTAGACTTCCGCGCCCCATTGCCGCGCCACTTGAATTGCCACGTGCCCCGCTGCGCCGAAACCGTACAACGCGAGGCGTCCGCCTTTTTTGATAGCCGAAATTCGCAGGCAGCGGAAGCCGATGATTCCGGCGCAGAGAAGAGGAGCGGCCTGTTGATCGTCGAAGTTTTCAGGAATCTCGTATACAAAATCCTCCCGCGCGACGGCGTACTCCGCGTACCCGCCATCCACAGTGTACCCAGTGAACTCCGGGTGGTCGCAGAGATTTTCCATTCCGGCGCGGCAGTATTCGCAAGTCTGATCGGTGCTATGGAGCCACGCAATTCCCACCCGCGCGCCCTCGCGAAATCGCCGGGCACCTTCGCCGGATTTCTCGACTGTGCCGACGACCTGATGCCCGGGAATCACGGGAGATTTTCGCGGCGGCAATTCGCCTTCGACTACGTGCAAGTCGGTGCGACAGACGCCGCAAAAACTCACGCGCACCAATACTTCGCCCTTTCCGGGTCGTGGAACGGGGACGTCGGCAAATTCCAAGGGATTCGTTTCAATCCGCGCTGCGGCCCGCAGAACGCACGCTTTCATTTTTGGATCCTTCGTTTTTCAATCCCGCATCTTCGGCGACGCTAATCGCGACGGCGGTCCAATCGAAATTCTCGCGGCCTTTGGCAACCGAAGCAAGCCAGCGGTCCCGCAATAGGCTTCCGACTGGCATTGGCATCGATTTCGCGGTGGCAGCCTGAAGGGTGAGAGTGATGTCTTTTAGTCCCAGGGCCAGCCGGAAGCCTGCCGGTTCGAAGCGCTCCTCGGCGATTTGTTTTGAGTATCCCTGATAAATGGGACAGGCGAAAATGGATTTTCCGAGCATATCGGCAACCGCCTTTTTATCGACGCCGTTTTTCTCCGCCAGCGTGAGTGATTCGGCGAGCGATTCAATGGCCGACGCGATCAGGAAATTTCCGCAGAGCTTCACGACATTGGCGCTCGTGACGCTTTCACCGAAATCAAAAACGCCCTGGCTGATTGCTGCGTGAATTGGCTTCGTCCGTTCCTTCGCGGTCCGCGCTCCGGAGACGCATACCCAAAGCTTCGCTGCCGCCGCCGCTTCTGGCCGGCCGAAAACGGGCGAGGCGAGGTAAGTGACTCCATATTTTGCGTGATGTTGGGAAAGCCGTTCGGCCGTTGCCGGCGCGATAGTGCTAATGGAGATGTGAATTCCGCCGGATCCGAGCCGTTCGACGAACGAGCCGCTCGCGAGGCACAATTCTTCTAGCGCTCGGTCGTCCGCCACCATCGTCAAGACGATGCCTCCGGGCTGCGCGACTTCCGCCGGTTTCGGCGCAAGCGTTGCGCCTTTCTCGACGAGCGGCGCAGCTTTTGCAGCTGTTCGGTTGTATACCCGGAGGCCGTAGCCTGCTTTGAGCAGATTCGCGGCAATCGCCGCTCCCATGTTTCCCAATCCTATAAATCCGAGTGTCTCTGGCATTTTAGATTTTCCTCCATTCTGTCTTGTTCGTTCAGGATCACTATCTATGGATGCCTGGCACGATAAGTATGACTCATTTCCAGTATCGGCGGATGCCGCTGCTGATGAAGGCCGCCGCGATTCCGTGATTTAATGTCCCCAGGGGGCAGCCACAATGGCTAAGAAGAGTTTCAAAGATCTCACTGAGCGCGAAATTCTGGCCCTGGCGATTTTTCTCGAGGAGGAAGACGGGCGCGTTTACGGCGATTTCGCCGACGGACTTCGCGAGACGTATCCAGCCACCGCCAAAATGTTCCAAGAGATGCAGGCCGAAGAATCGAGCCATCGACAAGCGCTAATTGATCTCTATCGCCAGAAATTCGGCGAGCACATCCCCTTGATTCGCCGGCAGGACGTGAAAGGTTTTATCGAAAGGCGTCCCGAATGGCTCGTCCGCCCGCTCGGAATCCAGAACGTCCGCAAGCAAGCAGAAGTGATGGAACTCGAAACGCGGCGCTTCTACGAGCGCGCTATCAGCCAGGTGACGGATGCTTCGATTCGCAAGCTTCTCGGCGATTTGGCAGAGGTCGAGCGCCAGCACTACGCCAAAGCCGAATCGCTCGAAGAGGAGCACCTCACTCCCGGCGCGCGCGGCGAGGAAGAAAAGGCGGGCCGGCGAATCTTTATGCTCCAGATTATTCAGCCGGGCCTTGCGGGCCTGATGGATGGCTCGGTTTCCACGCTCGCGCCGATCTTCGCGGCGGCGCTCGCGACGCATAGCAGTTGGGACGCATTCCGCGTCGGGCTTGCCGCGTCGCTCGGCGCCGGAATTTCGATGGCGTTCGCCGAAGCGCTTTCCGACGATGGATCGCTCACAGGCCGAGGGCGCCCCGTCGTCCGCGGACTGGTGACGGGTCTAATGACCGCGGCGGGTGGAATCGGACACACGCTGCCATTTCTCATTCAAAATTTTCACGCGGCGCTCGTCGCGGCGATGGTTGTTGTGGCAATCGAGCTGGCGATTATCAGCTACGTCCGGCATCGCTACATGGACACGCCCCTCGTTGCGTCCTCGCTGCAGGTAATGGTGGGAGGCGGTCTCGTGTTCGCTGTGGGGATCATAATCGGAAGCTCTTGATTGTGCTGCGCTGTGCGTGAAGTCTGAGACGATACGGTGCTTAACCCAAAGGAGCCGCTGATGAACTGTCGAACCGCATTGGGATTTGCGCTAGCGATGTTTTGCGCGTCGGTCGCGAGCGCGCAAAACGTCGTGAAGTATCGCACGACGATGGATGACGTGAAGTACACATACAACAGCACGTCGGCGCCGATTGCGCGGCTCGCGCCCGGAGATGTTCTCGAAACGAACACTGTGGACGCCTTCGGTAACGCGATTCAAAAACCGGGCGATACGCTCGCCCTGGTGAAAGGCGACAATCCGCTGAGCGGTCCGTTTTATGTGGAGACCGCTGCGCCCGGCGACACACTCGCGATTGAATTTCTCAAGATGGACGTGGATTCATCGCAAGGCGTCGGCGCGTTCGCTCCGGGGTTTGGCGCGCTGAACGAAACGTTCTACACGCCTATGCTGCATCCGCCGCTGCCGGAGCGCATCTGGTTGTATCCGATCGACAATACGGCGGGCACAGCGGCGTTTCACGCGCTCGATTCGAATTTTTCCGTGAAGTTTCCTTTGCATCCGTTTCTCGGATGCATCGGAGTGGCGCCGGCGGGCGGCGAAGCGCGCAGTTCAGTGGTGCCCGCGGAGTTCGGAGGCAACATGGATGCGCCCGAAGCGAGCGTTGGGAACACGCTTTACCTCCCGGCGAATGTTCCAGGCGCGTTGCTCTATATGGGCGACGGGCACGCGGCAATGGGCGACGGAGAGGTGGCGGGTACGGCTGTTGAAGTGCCACTGCGAGTGCGGATGCGCGTCTCAGTGATCAAAGGCAAAAAAATCGATTGGCCGCGCTTTGAAAATACCGACGAAATCATGGCCGCAGGAATTTACCGCCCGCTCGATGATTCGCTGCGAATCGCGTTCACGCAATTGATTGGTTGGATTCACGCCGATTACGGACTTTCGGAGCTAGACGCGTATGAGCTACTGTCGAAGGTGGCAAAAATCCATGTGACGGAAATGGTGGATCCCAACTACGTGGTCATCGCGAAGATCGATAAGAAGTATCTACCTCCCAAGCGCCACTAATGCCACTGCGCCAAGCGGAGGAGCGAGAGGAAAACGACGCGTTAGAACGTTAGAAAGGGCATTTTACCGTAGATTAGATCCGGATGCGATGCTTTGTTTTCTGGCAGTTACGGGGATTTGTAATCGCAGAACCGCGATTAGAAATTAGGTGAAGAGAGGATCAGACTGCCTGACGAACGCCTCGCAATTATACCGAGAAGTGCTGATTTCACTGCGCCGCCGCTTGCGTTGTAATGTGCAAGTAACATTTGTGATTGGGCGCAGTTTTGCCGAGCAGTCAACCGATGCAAATCCTCTTTCGTTTCGTCATTGGCGGTCTCGTCGTATCGCTGTTCGCGGCTTTCGCCGACGCCGTGAAGCCGAAGAGCTTCGCGGGCCTATTTGCCGCCGCCCCTTCGGTGGCGATCGCCACGCTTGGATTGACGATTATGACGGAGGGGAAATTCTTCGCGGCGACGGAGGCGCGGTCGATGATCTTCGGCGCGCTCGCTCTTTTCTTATATGCAGCCGCCGCGGTCCGGCTGATGATGAAATACAAGTTGGATGCCGCTCCCGCAGCGATCTCAGCCCTCGCAGTGTGGATGATTTGCGCGCTGGGCGCCTGGTACGTGCTGTTGCGATAACCGCGAATGAGAGTTCACTTCGACATTTCGGCTTTGAAAGCAACGAAATGGTATGAGTACGCCCTGCGCTTTCTCTTCGGCGGCGCAATTACAGTTATTACAGGAGTGCTCGCGAGACGTTACGGGCCCGTATTCGGAGGTCTGTTCCTCGCTTTTCCTGCAATTTTTCCTGCCAGTGCTACGCTGGTAGAAAAGCATGAGCGAGAAAAGAAACAAAGGGCGGGAATAGCAAAAACGATTCGCGGGCGTGAGGCTGCCGCGCTGGACGCGCGCGGTGCGGCCATCGGGAGCATTGGCCTCATCGGTTTCGCATTTACAGTATGGAGGCTGGCGCCCATTTGGAACGGAGCACTCGCGCTTTTCGCAGCCCTAGTGGTGTGGATGACGCTGTCGATTCTGATCTGGCGTCTGCGCAGACACCGCCTTTTTCTTCGCAGAGGCCGGGCCCGCACCGCTTCGAGCGCGGCGATTTCCTCAGGCGATCATTAAGCTTTGCGGCGAAACGCTTTTCTGCCGTCTTCGATGCGGCGCCATGCTTCGGCGGGGCCTTTCACATCGAGAATTCGATACTTCTTACCCAGATGCCTGTGATAGTTGACGAAGAACTCTTCCAGCTCCTGCACGAATTTCTTGCCAAGGTCGCGGACGTGCTTTATGTGGGCGTAGCTGTGATTTTCTTCCTCAACGGCGACGATCCGATCGTTGCGCTGCTTGTTTTTTTTCTTGCCCTGCTCGCCCTCGATCACGCCAATTACCCGGCATTTCACAAGAACTCCGGGGAAAGCCGGCTCGTCCATCAGGACCAGAACGTCTGTAGGGTCGCCGTCCTCCGCTTTTGTCGAGGGAATAAAACCGAAGTCGTATGGAAAGGTCATGCCTGCAGGCAACACCTTCTTAAGCGCGAACACGTGTTGTTCGGGATCGAACGCGAACTTGTTCCGGCTGCCTTTCGGAGTTTCGATGATGACCTGGATTCGATTCTGGAGGTCTTTGTCGAACGGGGCCAAGCGGGTTGGGTCAGCGAGAACCCCGCGTTGTTTGATTTTCGTGGGCATCGGTCAGTGTTCGCGGAACAATTACTACCCCGCGCCCGGCGCGGCGGCTTTTACGAGTGCAGGAGGTCTCGCAACTGGCTTCTTTGAAATTTCCTGACTCGAATCCGGCCGCCGAGTGATTTTCATCTGTGGCAAGGAAACAGGCCGGTTCGTTTCGGCGGATTCCAGAAGAGCCCGGATGACGCGCACGTCTGCCAGGCCTTCCTGCCCGGAAGGTTCAGGCTGTTTGTTGTTGAGGATGCAATCCGAGAAGTAGACAAGCTCGGGGGCAAACTGGTCGCGCTTCTTGAAAACCTTTTTCTGAACGCGGCCACCAATCGTGATCTCGGATTTCAGAGCTTCCACCATTTCGTAGGCAGGATCCATTTTCAGCACGCCTTTGGTTCCCACTGTTTCGTACACGGACCGGTCGGCGGCGCCGAAGCTGCAGGTGAAAGAAGCGATTCGGTCATTCGGGAATTTCATCAACCCGCTCGTCATTTCCGGAACTTCCTGAAAGCGCTTGTCGCTCGAACTTCGGTTCCATGCGAATACCTCTTCGGGCTCCGATCGGAAGAGATATCGCGCCGCGTTAATGCAGTAGACGCCAAGATCGTAGATCGGCCCGCCTCCCACGTCGCTCTTGAGGCGAGAGTTGCCTGCTTTCACCTGCTGTGAAAAGGAGGAAGTGAAGTATCGCGGCTCTCCGATTTTGCCGGATTTGATTGTTTCGATCGAATCGAGATTGCCGCGCTCAAAATGCAAACGGTAGGCGATCATCAGCTTTACGTGACCTTTTTCGGCGGCGGCGATCATGGCTTCGCATTCGGTTTCGTCGAATGCCATCGGCTTTTCGCAGAGGACGTGAATCCCCGCTTGCGCGGCAGATTCGGTGTACGCGCGATGCATGTGGTTCGGCAGAGCGATATAGATCGCGTCGATCTCGCCGCTGTTCAGGCATTCGGAATACTGCTCGTACGAATAGGTGTGCCGAACTTTATATTTTTGGGAAAGCTTCTTGAGTTTTTGCGGATCGCCGGAGACGAGGGCTGTAAGTTCGGAATTTTCCTTCGCGTGAGCGAAAGCCGGGAGAACCGCAATTTGCGATATATAGCCGAGCCCGACGACTCCGTAGCGAATTCGCTTACCCGGTTTGGAGCGGCCATTTTTTTGCACGGGAGCCTCCGGACGACAACGTGAAATCGTACCGAGTGCCTTCCGAAGGGTCGATACAGCGAAAGACGTACTTTCCTCGTGATGTGGCGGGTTGAGGCCATGGGCCAATGCACCGGCAGAAACCGAAAGTGTATTGCGAAGCGATGCGGGAGCAAAGTACTCTGGAACCTGGTGGAATGGGCCTTGCTGGAAGGAAATCGGAGGAAACAGGTGGCTAAGACATTCGAAGTGGAGATTAAGTATCAGGATCGCGAGAAAGGCCCGGGAGCGGTGGCGGGAAAAGCCGTCGTTACAGCCGGTAGCATGGCCGCGGCAATCGGGAAAGCGGTCCGCGAGATTCTCGACAAGACAGATCGAAAGCAGAATTTCGACATGCAGAAACACGGCATCGAGATCTCGGTGCGGTCCTCGACAGAAGCAGCCGAAGACGAAAAGCCCGACGAAGCGGCAGAGTCAGCAGCCGGGGCGTAACGCACAACAATCCGCCTGCTTTATCTACGCCAGCTCATTCTCTAAACGGTCGGGCAAACTCTGTATTTGCAATTGCCCAGTATCCAATTTCCATTTTCAAAGCCACCTAACGACACAGCACGAGGCCTTTGTCGTGAGCTAGGGGCGAGGCACCCGTGCGTTGACATGCGGTCGCTTGGCACCTAGAATCGCGGCCTAAATCGTACTGGCCGGCCTGGGATTCGAGAACGAGCTCGAGTCTTGCGATTCGCAAGCCAACGACGGAGACAGCCATCACGCCCGGCTCGGGTAAACCAAAAATAGCGATTGTGGATGACGACGCGGTCTTGCGCGCGAAGATTGCTTCGGCGCTGCGCTCAGATTTTGAGGTGCTCGAGGGCGAGGACTACGACGCGGCGGTGAAATTGCTCGAAGAGCGCGAGTTGGACGTGTTGTTACTTGGGCTGCCGATCGCGTCCGGGGGCGTGCGGGAATGCACGGAGCTGCTCTCGAGGCTGGACGGGAGCGACATCGACACGCTGGTGATAGTGCTGAGTTCGGACGAGAAGAAATCAACGGCACTCAAAGTGATCGACGCGGGTTCGTACGATTACTTTATCAAGCCAATTGACACAGACGTGTTACGGCATCTGCTCGAGCGCGCGGTGGAAAAGCTGCACATCCAGCGTGAGAACCGGCTGCTGCGCGAGGAGATCAGCCGGAAGAAGGCGCTCGGCGACCTGATCGGGACGACGGACTCGATGAGGCACGTATTCGACTCGATTAAGCGGATGGCGCGGGCGACGACGAACGTGATCATTCGAGGCGAAAGCGGCGTGGGGAAGGAGTTAGTGGCGCGTGCGCTGCACGAGCAGAGTCCGCGGCGGAACCGCGCGTTTGTGAGCGTGAATTGCGCGGCGCTCCCCGAAGGGTTGATGGAGGCGGAGCTTTTCGGGTACGAGAAGGGCGCGTTTACGGGAGCGGTGGGAACCAAAGAAGGGCGGGTGGAGCTAGCGCACCAGGGGACGCTGTTCCTAGATGAGATTGCGACGCTGACGCCGCCACTGCAGAGCAAGCTGCTGCGGGTGCTCGAGGACCGGTCGCTGACGAGGCTGGGCGGGAAGAAGCAGATCAAAGTGGATTTCCGGTTGATCAGCGCGACGAACGAGGACCTGGAAGAGATGGTGCGAGACAACCGGTTCCGCGAGGACCTATATTACCGGATCCACGTAGTGCCGATTTTCGTGCCAGCGCTGCGGGAACGCGTGGAGGATATCCCAGTGCTGGCGGAATACTTCGTCAGCGTGTATTGCGCGGCGAATAGCTTTCCGCCGAAGCGGATCGCGGACGACGCGATGTTGGCGCTCAAAAGGTACCCATGGCCGGGAAATGTGCGTGAGCTCGAAAACGCGATTCAACGGCTGGTGATTATGACCGACGAGGAGACAATCGGATTAAAGGACCTGCCGCCGGATATCGTTCGGGCGGCCGGGCGAGACCGCAGCAGGCCAAAAGCCCTCGGAGCGGGAATCAATCTCGATAAGGAGCTGGAGGCGTTCGAGCGGCGCTGGGTGAATGAAGCGCTGGAGCAAGCCAAGCATGTGAAGTCGGCTGCGGCGCGGCTGTTGGGAGTGGATCGGAACCGATTGAACTATCTTTGCCGTAAGTATGATCTCTAGGGCGTTGAGAAATTCAGCTGTGTTGAGTAAGTCAATACCGCGACCAATTCCGAGGCGAGGAGTTCGCGGGGCGGGAACCGATACACTCACATTTCACGACACTTACGGAGCGCCGCGAGATAGTAGACAATGGCGAGCCGATTGCATATAAAGTGCATCGCCCCAGAGGGGCAAATTGAGAGGGAGAAAAAAATGGCAAAGAAAACCTTGAAGAAGTCCAAGAAGCTCCAGTCGACCAAGCCTTTGACGCGGAATGCTCCCTAGTTTGGGTGGCGCGCTTCAGGTTGGCGCGCCTGATTGACCTGGGAATCGGGGGCCGTCTTGCTTCAAGACGGCCCTATTCCTTCTAAGCCCAGGAGCCTAGCGTCGTTGTGAAGTGCATTACTCCGTGGTCAAATCGAAATTGACATGAAGCCGAAAAAGACCAAAAATACGCTTAGGAAACCCAAAAAGCTCGAGGAAACAAAACCTCTATCGCGCGCTCCGTGGTTGACCCCGAACAAGTAGCACCAGCTTCGTCTACGTTACTTCTTTTTTGCTTCCTTTTGGCTGGTGTTTCGTTGTGAGTACTGGCTTCCGAGCTAAATACATGGTGCGCAAGCTGCGCGCACCCGGGCGGGTGCTGGGTGCAGCGTCAAGATCGTGAAAGTCGAAGAGCCGTATAGAGTTAAGCCCTGCTCGCCGGAGCGCTCGTATAACTTGCGAGTGGCTCCAGTGCACCTGCAGGAACAGATCTGTGTGGCGGGTCCAATTTCCTCGAGCGCCGGGGATGAAGAACGTAAATTCCGCCCAGCCGCGCCCTAATCTCGGCAAATAGCCGCCCTGTTTCGCCAGTAAGAACCTTCTGTTCTCAAAGATCACTGGTTCCGTCCAGCCCTCGAAAAAGCGGCGCTGATGAAGATCGAAATAGAAGTAGCCGCCGGGCCGGAGGGCGCGCGCTACGGATCGAATGACCTTCAGCAGATCGGCCTTCCTACGAAGGTGGTTGATTGGACCCCACTCGGAAGCAACGAGGTCGACCGGCTCCCGCAGACGAAAGGTGCGCATGTCCGCCTGCATCACCACCAGATTTACTCGTTTCTTCCGCGCCTTTTCACGAGTAACGCGACACATCTCCGCAGAAACGTCGAGGGCAAAGACCTTCAGATCGCGGCGGGCAAATTCAATCGAGTTGGTTCCGGTGCCGCAACCGAGTTCGCAGACCGTCCGGGAGCGCTTCAAAACCGGACCCAGGAGACGGCGGCGAGCCGTCCTCCAGGCATTCGAACGGCGAGGCCACAATTCGTCATAGAAGCGGCTGACGAGCCAGTACGGCTTTTTCTGCTTCCGCTTTGTTCCCCTGTGCCTGTGAGCCAAATGTAAGTATCCTCCTGAGTCGGGCACGTTATATCAGTAAGGCGGTATTTTCGCAGCGAGAAATTAAACAAGTCTGAAGCCGGACTGCCGGTGACTAATTCAACAAAGCCTTCGAAAATTCAACGCGGTCCGTGAAGATGTCGCTGGGAGGGAGGCGACGCTGTCGCGCAAGTGTTTTATTTTGTTCGCAGCGAGTGGCCGTCTGCTTTGGAGAAAGAATTGCAGCATCCGAGATCGAGCCCAGGTGGCTCAATTCCGCCGACAAGGAATTCGCCATGAATCCAACCGCGAAGCCTGTGAAGAAGAGCAAGAAAGTCGAGCCAGCGAAAAAACTCGAGCGGAAGATCCCCCTTATGTCAGTGCGTAGCCTCAAGGTTGATTGGTAGGCGCCACTGTGGTCACGAAATTTTAACGATCTTCCGACCTTGCGCTCCGCTGGGCCGGGAGTTTGAAGTAGCAGCAACCCCGAAGGGCCGCCGTCCCAGGAACGGCGGCCCTTTTCCTTTGCAACGGTACGAAGACGTTACGCAGCTACCACCAGATCTGAGAACGCAGCCAATGCCAAGCGCTTCGACCGACCTGCCAAGCTAACGGCCGGCTCTTGACTGTAATCTTAGCGACGCCGGTCATTCCACCGCTAAGAGTGCCATCGGGGTTCGGAAATACCATCACGACCGCAAAGCGGTTCGTCAGCTCTTGGCCGAAGCGTGTAAGCTTTTGCGTCTGAGAGACGGGTGCATCAGTTGCGGCGGCGGGAAGAATCTGCTCGACGTGGCCCGAGTAAGTGCGAAACGCGTACGGCAGAACTTTTACTCTTGCGGTTGCTCCAGTACGAACGTCGTTCAGATCGCGGTCAGAGACGAAAATACGCGCCTTCATGGTGCGAGAGTCAGATAGCCGGCAGAACTCATCGCCCGCCGCGAGAAACTGGCCGACACGCTGGTGAATGTCGGGGGTTGTTATGATGCCGTCGAATGGGGCGCGAATTTGTAGTGCATCGAGATTTGAAGCGGCTACGGTGAGTTCTTTCTGGAGGCGAATGCGTTCGCGGGCGGCCTGGGCGGATTTGCCGGATGCGGGCTGGTCCTGATTCTGTCGAAGGTTGCTGCTTGCGAGCGTAAGTTCGGCAAAGGCCACCCTGTCATGCGCTTCAATCTCCGGATTCTGTAGAACGGCAAGGAGTTGACCGGCCTTGACTTCTTGTCCCTGACCAACGAATACCTCTGCGATTTTTCCTGATACTGTCGTGCGGAGATGCGCGTCCTTACCAGGCTCGAGGAGGAGTTCCGAGGAGACACTGGTAGGGACCGGCGGCACGAACAAAAGCAGAGCGACTCCCAGGACGCCAAACGTCTGAGCGCGCGTCAATTTCCACGTCATATAGGACTCCCGCTGTTTTCGAATCCAGGCACGAACGACGGGCAGAGATGACTTGATCCCTTTTCGGGTAAGAAAGTAAACCACACCTGCAAATAAAAAATAGCCCCAGTCTCCAAACTTCGAGACAAGTATATTCTTTGCGAACAACAAGACGACGGCGAGAAGAGTTACGCTGTAGATAATCGCGGCAACGCCAAAAATAAAAAAGATTCGACGCTGGCGCCGGCTGGAAGGAGGCAGATCGATATCTCGGCGAAGAATATATTTCTGGAACCAGACACGCAGGAAAGCAAATGCGTCCTCGCGCAGGTTATCGATATCGAGGAACTGCGAAAGGGCGTAATACCCATCGGCTTTGATAAGAGGATTCAGGTTTATAACAGCGCCTTGAATGCCGCTCAGAAGCATCATCTTGTACGCCAGGTCATTGACGATGGAGCCGGGCGCCGTGAAGTGCCAGATCACCGCCGAAATGCTGCACAGAAGAAGCTCCACCCAGATTCCGGCAAAGATCACCCATTGGCGGCGGGAGGTGCGATCGAAAAGAAGAATATCCGTCGTGTCCGTATAAAAGGCGGGCGTCAAGTAAATCAGCAAGAAGCCCATTTGGTGAACGTCGCCGCCGAAGTGTTTGCAGGTAAGCCCGTGGCCGAATTCGTGGATCGCACCCATCAGGAGAAGCAGCAACCAGAAGGACCAGATGTCGTAAGCGCTCTTATCGGCAAACGAATATAAGGAAGAGGTGTCGTGCTGAACTCGCGCCCAATCCCCCGCCACAAAATACATGGCGGTAATAAAGAGAAACACCGAGAAATATACGAACTGACCGGTGTACATCCAGCTCAGAATCGGCTCGAGCTTCTCGAGAGTCTTGTTCGGGTCCCAGGCTTTAAAACTGATGTAGAGCATGCTGGACTGATCGACGCGCCCTTTGCGTTCATCGCGAATGCGTTCAAGAACGGCGAGGTTCTTTTCCCCGAGGGACCGTTCCCACATCGCAGGCTCAATCGAATCGAGAAATTCAAGGACCTCGGATTCCGCAATTGCAGAATCAGGTTCCCGATCGGAAAGCTCGGCTGATATTTCGGCCGGTGTGCGTGTGCCGTCACACAACATAAGCAGGTGGTACTCGAATTCACCGTAACGATTATAAGAATTAGTCTCGTGGTTCTTGATGACGTAGCTTTTTTCGCCGTTCACGGTCTGCTCACTGACGCGCAGGTCAGAGCGAAGCTTGGGGCGGCGCAGTCCTTTGGAAAGGATGCTTGAGACTTGAATGCTGGTGGGGCCGAAGCGCATGAGGGTTATGCCTAAGGTTTCGCTTGGGGAGTGCCTGGCCAGATTACATGCACAGCCATTCCGGGTCGCAAATCTGAAATTCCAGGGCCGACGAGCTGCGCGGTGACGTCATAGCTATCGCTCGCGGGATCAACTGTGGGGCTCACTTTCACGACGCGAGCGGAGAGCGCACGGCCGGAATCGCCAACAAGCGAGAGATCGACGGGCGCGCCGCGCTCCGGACGCTTTGACGACGTCTCCGGAATCTGAAACTGGACCTGAAGAGGCGCGAGCTGGCTGATGCGAAAACACTTATCATTCTTGGCGACTGCCTGGCCTTCGCGGACGTAACGGCGCACGACGACTCCGCTAAATGGCGCGCGCAGCCGGGTCTGGTCGAGCTGGATTTCGAGGCGGTGAATTTCCGAGTGACTGCTTTCGACCAGGGCCTGCCATCCATGCATGTCATATTCAGCGCCCTTTGCTTCAAACTCTGCGGCTTCCAGATCGGCTTCGCTGGAAAGCCCGTATTCACGCAACTGATGCTGGCGTTTCAAGGCCGCGGCCTTTGCCTTGAGCTCTGCCTCTTTGAATTTCACATTGTTCTCAGCAACGATGAGGTCGTTGCGAGCTTTATTGAGTTCCATCTGAAGGCTACGGTCATCAAGCTGGCCGAGGATCTCACCAGCCTTCACTGCGGTGCCTTCGTCTTTGGCGATGGACGTGACCACGCCGTCGCGTTCGGTGGAAAGGTCCACTTGATGCTCCACGGAAAGCACGCTGAGGATGTCGTTCGGCTCAGACGGCTTGGCAGCGGAGGCTGTGGCAGACGGCCGCAAAGGGGCTGACGCAGAAGGAGCTGGTGCGGCGGCGGTGGAATCGGGCGCCCGGGAAGAATCGCCACAGCCCGCTACCGCGAGCGCCAAAGTTGCAATTGAAAGATACGCAGAACGTCTGATCATGTTCCTGCCCCTTCAATCTACGGAAGCCAGCTCCAGACCTTTTGCCAAATCCAGCGAAACGGATCGCGAAACAATGCATAGCCGACTGGATACCATCCGCTCCCAAACCATCCGCCCGCCGCACGGATGCGAGCCCGGCCGACCATGCCGTCCCGCGCGCGCCCGGCAGGATTCGAAAAAAGTGCGCGCACCAGAAAATATTGTTCTCCTGCATCGGAACGAGTTTGGGCGCCGATGCGATCGACGGCGCCCACGAAGGTCGTCGTCGGGAAAGCATTGAGCTTAAGCGCGACGTCCTTGCCGGGGCGGACAAGGGCCAGCTCCGTTTCGGGCACGCTCATTTCGGCAGCCATGTGATCCTGATCGACGATTTCGCAGAACGGATCACCCGGTTTAACCATCACACCTGTCTTTTCTTCGATTTTCGGAGTCACCACAACCCCGGCAATCGGAGCGTGGAGGTCCGCAGCAGCCACACGTTGTTGTTCGAGCTGCACTTCGGCAGCATGAAGATCGGCGCGCAGTTTGGCCTGTCCCGCGGCCGACGGATCGTTGCGAAATTCTGCCTCCGCAATTTCCCTGCGGGCCTGCGCAAGAGCGGCTTCGGCCTGCGCGAGTTTGATACGATCTTCGCTATCGTCAAGCTGCGCAAACAATTGGCCTTGCTGAACAGTTTCGCCTTCATGAACCAAAACGTGCCGAACGACTCCACCTTCTATCGAGCTGACAATACGCCGTTCGGCAGGAACGACGGTAGCGTCCGTGCGCACGCGCACAGGCCAAGGAACAAATATGAGAAGCGCGGTGACAATCCCGGCACGTTCTGCATACAGCCGCCAACGCTCTTTCGGCATCGCGGCTGCGAGACGTTTTTTCTGTACGGCAAACGGCTGCAATATATTCGCGAGTGGAACTTGTTGGTAAAGCTGCGCGTTGCGGATCGCAACAGTAGTCTGGTTCGCGAGGATCGAAACTGTTTCTTTGTTGGCATCGGTAAGGAAATCGGCGTCGCTGCTGAGAAGTATCATCGCGCCGAGGACGCCTTGATCGTCGCGGAGCGGCAAGGCGTACGTTCCATTGAACTGGTAGGCTTCGAGGTACGACACAATCTGCGCCCGCGCTTCTTCCGGGCTGGCGTGCCAGCCGTCGTCGTAATTATCGACGGCAACAGGATTTTCCTGCTGAGACACCCATTCGAGGAGATCGCGTAGCTCGCTCATCTCGCGGGTTTTTGGCACTTCCGTTTCACCGGAGACGGCGCCCAAGACGAACTTGCGCCGGTCGAAAAAGCCGATAACTAGCTTGTCGAAGGGAACGATGGAAGCGGCTTGCTGAGCGACGGTGGAAAGGACGTGATCGAGATCCAGCGTGGAAGTGATTTCCTGTGAGATTTTGAGAAGAGCGTCGAGGGCGTGAACTTTGCGTTCCGACTCAAGGAGATTCGCGTTGTGTAAGGCAACGGCGGCCTGTTCGCTGATGCTTTCGAGGAAGAAGAGGTCTTCTTCGTTAAAGGGGGTACCGTCCGCTTTGTTCACTAGTTCGACGATGCCGAGCACCTCGTTTTCTTTGCGCAGCGGCGCCGCCATCCAAGACTCAATCTCGAACTCACCGCCCGCCTTGACGCGATCTTCGAGGCCCGGCGCCTCCGAGGGGATTTCGAGGAGTTTCGGGTTGCCCTGTTGCGCGATTTCTCCCAGCAGTCCCTCGCTCACGGAAACAGTCGCGCCCTCTTCAACGGTAGGATCGACTCCCGCTGTGTTTGCCATGCGGAGTTCATCTCCTGCTGCGAGCCAGAGATTGCAGGCTCCTGCGCCGAGAATATCCCGGATCTTGCCGGCAACGATGGGCAGCAGCTCCGCCAGCTCTAACGTGGACGTGAAGGTGCGTCCAAGGTCGTAAAGAGCGGTGAGGCGTTCCAGAGTTGCAAGCTGGGCATGGCGCTCGCCTTCGATTGCCTCGAGATTCGTAAGCGCTTGGCCTCCAAGTCGCGCCGCTTCTTCGAGAAAGTGCGCGTCTTGCTCAGTAAAGTTCCCGGCCCTTTTGTTCAGGACTTCGACCACGCCCTCGGGACCTCCGACGCCAGGAAGAGAGGCAAACATCGCAGATTTTACGCGGATCCGGCTCGTCTCTTCGAGATGCTCGAGGTCGTCAAGAGATAGATCCTGTGAGGTAAGACGGCTTGTCGTTGCCGACTCAAACACAACGGCAAGCGGACCTTCGCTTATCGGATCGCTCGCGGGGATGATACGCTCGCCGGTCTCAGTCCAGCGCGTTCGGCATACGAGCCCCTCCGCTCCAGAATCGTGAATCCACACAAATACGGCGCGAGCTCCAAGCGTAGTGCCGACACGCGCGGCAAACGTCTTCAAAAGCGTATCCTGATCGCGACACGCTAGAGACACGCTCGCGAGTTCGAAGAGCGCAGAGGATGTTTCCATTGCTCTCCCTGGAGGGGCGTCCTCGCTCCCGCCCCCGCGCCGAGCCCGCAGACTGGGGGAAGAGAACGGGCGGAGCCTAACAAATGCGACTGTAGCGCGTCAAGGAAGGGCCCGGTAATAACCGTAATAGACGCGGGATAAAGGTGCAAACCCTTGATTGCGGAGCGCATTTCAGTTAGCTTTGCAACTCGCTGTGAGGCACCTGTGAATATTGGTATTCGGAAAGCCGGGCAGGTCACGATCCTGGATCTCGAGGGAGCGCTGAAGCTAGGAGAAGCGGAAGAAGCATTTCGCGGCCAAATTCAGCAGTTAATGGATACGGGGACGACGCGCATCGCCGTGAATCTGGCGGGCGTTACTGAGCTTGACAGTTCAGGCATTGGGGCGCTAGTTCGCTCTTTTACGATGTTGAAGCGCGCGGGCGGAAAATGCACGTTTTTTGCGCCGAGCAAGCGCGTAATGATGCTGCTGAAAATGGTGCGCCTGGATTCGATCCTGGATCTGTCGGACGACGAAGCTACGGCTCTAACACGCATTTAGCGCTCCTTCCTCGAAACATGTTTCGTTAGCTCCTGCGTGCAATTGGACGATTCGCGTTCCTTCCTATTTGTCCTATAGTTCCAAGCAGAGATGCGCGCTTCCGAGTGGATTCAAATTGCATTCACATTGGGAATCGGATTGCTGGGATGGATGCGGCCGCTTGAAGTCAGACGCCGGCTGCGGATTACGCTGCTCGCAATCATCGTGCCGGGAGCGATCTTGGTGGCGCGATACGCTCTGCGCGGATTCACGGGTTCCGTGGTACGCGATTGGCTCCCGGTCGTACTGTTGCTCATTCCCTATTGGCAAGCCGGACAGTTTTTTGCGGGTGCCGACGAACGAATTCAAGAATGGCTTGCGCGAACCGACGAGAAGGTGTTGGGAATACTCGAGCGGATGATCGGGAGCAGCGAAAATAGGGGATGGGCTAGGTATTTTGAAACTGCCTACCTCATGTGCTATCCGCTGGTGCCAATCGGACTGGCCGCTCTGTATCTCGGACACCACCGCGTGGCGGCGAACTTTTACTGGATTGTGGTCGTGCTTGCGAGCGACATCTGCTTTGCTATTACGATCTTTGTGCCGGCCATGCCGCCTCGCCTAGTTCCGGAGCGGGCTGGGGAATTCGGAACTGCTGCGAACGAGGTGCGCAAACTGAATCTTGAAATATTGAATCGCGGGAGCATTCACGCGATTACGTTCCCGAGCGCGCACGTGGCGTCAACAACCGCGGTAGCGTTGGTGCTGACGCGATTCTTGCCCGTGACCGGCGCGATATTCCTCTTGGTCGCAGCGAGTATCGCGATCGGCGCGTTTCTGGGGCGCTATCACTACTTCTTGGATGTAGCACTGGGAGCGCTCGAGGCGGCGACCGTTTTCCTGGTATGCGTATTGGTATTTCGGCCGTAGCGCGGGCGCTGTCCCGTCGCTAACGGCGGTCGAGAGCGGGATGGCGGACGTCTCGGCCGGCGACAAAGTAGATGACGTCTTCGGCGATGTTCGTGGCATGGTCGCCGATGCGCTCGAGATTCTTGGCGACCAGGATCAGCTCAAAAGCGGCGAACACGACCGCGGAATTTTCCATCATGTAAGTAAGCAGCTCGCGAAAGAGCTGGTCGCGCAGGCGATCCACCTGATCGTCGCGCTGGAGCACGCTGCGGGCGAGATCGATGTCTCCGCGGACGAGAGCATTCAAGCTGTCGCGCACCATACCCTCGGCAAGCTCGCTCATCCGCGGAAGATCCACATACGGCTTTACTTGGGGATGACGAAGAACGCGCATGGCCGATTGCGCGATATTCACGGCCTGATCACCGATCCGTTCGAGGTCGCCGTTAATGCGCGAAACCGCCAGCAGAAAACGCAGATCTGCGGCCATGGGCTGCTGCAGAGCGAGCAGGCGCTGCACGCGTTCGTCAATTTCGATTTGCATCTCATTGATCGCGTCTTCTTCGCTGAGCACAATTTCAGCAAGGTGCTCTTCGGCGTCCAACACGGCGTGCACGGCCTGGTGCACCGCACGCTCTGACAGGCTCCCCATCCAGAGCAGGCGCTGCTTCAGTTCTTCGAGGTCGCGTTCAAAATGGCGTTCCATGTAATCTCAGTCCCTTTCGTTCGAAAGCTGGAAACCTGGGTCCACAGCTGCACGGAGAATTATCCGAAACGGCCGGTGATGTAGGCTTCCGTGCGTGGGTCAGTTGGCGTCGTGAACAGTTTTGAAGTTTCGCTGTGCTCGATCAATTTTCCGTCGAGCATGAAAGCCGTGAAATCGCTGGCGCGCGCCGCCTGCTGCATGTTATGCGTCACGATGGCCATCGTGCAGCTGTCTTTGAGCTGGAACATCAGCTCTTCAATCTTCGCGGTGGTTACGGGATCGAGAGCGGAGCAAGGCTCGTCGAGCAAAAGAACCTCGGGATCGACTGCGAGCGCTCGCGCGATGCAGAGGCGTTGCTGCTGTCCGCCGGAAAGAGCGAACGCCGATTTTTTGAGGTAGTCCTTAACTTCTTCCCAGAGGGCCGCGCGGCGCAAGCTGTGTTCGACCAGATCGTCGAGGCGTCCTTTGAACCCATTGACGCGCAAACCGTAAGCGACATTTTCGTATATGGATTTGGGAAACGGATTCGGACGCTGGAACACCATGCCGACGCGGCGGCGCAACCCAACCACGTCCATCTTAAGAATGTCCTGTCGGTCGAGGAGTATGTTGCCTTCGACTCGCGTATGGCGGATCGTTTCATTCATGCGGTTCAAGGTGCGCAGGAAGGTGGATTTGCCGCATCCGGACGGCCCGATCAGGGCCGTGACTTTGTTGGTCGGAATCTTTAGGTTGAGTCCGAATAGTGCCTGCTTGGCGCCATAGAAGAAGTTCAGATCGGAAATATCGAAACGCAACGGCCCTTCGCTCTCTGAAGTCGCTTTGTGCATGGAGGTTTGCTCTCTTAGTACATGGGGCGACAGCGCAATCTGGGGAGCTCCGCTCAATTCTTCCACCTCACGTGCTCCTAAATGATGTACCGCGCGCTAAAATTAAGCGAGCGCCGATATTTGCCAGGAGTATTAACGCCAGCAAAACCAATCCAGCCGCCCAAGCCTGACGGTGCCAGTCATCGTACGGCGCAATTGCATAAGTAAAGATCATCACGGGAAGCGAAGCTGTCGGTTGGCCCCATCCAGGACTCCAGAACCGATTGCTGAAGGCAGTAAAAAGTAACGGGGCTGTTTCGCCCGCCACACGAGCCAAGTCAAGCATAACGCCAGTGAGAATTCCCTGGAAAGCGGCGGGAATGATCACGGTCGCAATGGTTCTCGATTTGCTCGCCCCCAGAGCCATCGCTCCTTCGCGCAAGCTGTTCGGAACTGCTCGAAGAAATTCCTCAGTCGTGCGTACGGCGATCGGGATCATCATTATCCCCAGCGCAACTCCACCGGCGAGCGTGGAGAAATGCTTTACGGGTAGGACAGCTACTGAGTAGGCGAAGATACCGATTACAATCGAAGGGACGCCATTGAGCAGATCCGTCGTGTAGCGGATGAGGAATGAAAAAGCCTTCCCGCCAAACTCCGCCAAGTACACACCCCCGAGAAAACCAACCGGAAGGCCAAATAGGGAGGCAAGAAAAAGTAGTTTTGCGCTGCCCACGATCGCGTTTGCCATTCCGCCGCCGGTTTCACCCACCGGCTTTGGAAGCTTGGTGAAAAAGTCCCAATTGATCGCGGTACCCCCATTCCAAACCAGATATCCGAGGATAAAGAACAGGATCGAAACCACCAGCAATGCCGCGAGACCTGTAAGCGTCAGCATGACAATGTTCACGCTCTTTCGCCAGATAAGGAGAAAGCGATTCATGCCGCGTGCCCTCCTCCGCGCTCGGTGGCGACGATCAAAATTCGGGCGAGCCCATTCAGGATAAAAGTCATCAGGAACAGCACGAGGCCGAGCTCTATGAGCGCGCTGAGGTAGAGATCGCCGGTCGCTTCCGTGAATTCATTGGCAATGACGGCGGCGATGGTGTAACCCGGAGCGAAAAGCGACGTGCTGATCTTGGGGTCATTCCCGATAACCATCGTGACGGCCATTGTTTCGCCCAGCGCCCGCGCCAGGGCCAGGAATATCGAGCCCATGATTCCTGTCCGAGCCCACGGAACGACCACTTTCCACGTGGATTCCCAACGGGTCGATCCGAGCGCGAGAGCTGCTTCCCGTTGTTCCCGAGGAACGGTAAGCAATACTTCCCGAGAAACGGAAATGATGAACGGCACAACCATGATGGCCAGCACGATTCCAGCGGTGAAGAATCCCACACCATAATTGGGAGGTTGGAAAAGCTTTCCGATGACGGGAATGTGCCCCAGAGTGCCAATTAGCGCAGGCCCAATTGTCGTGCGCATCAAAGGAACAACGATAAAGACCCCCAACAGCCCGTATATCACGCTGGGCACGGCAGCCAACAAATCAATCAAGAACGCCAGCGCATCGCTGACTTTGCGCGGAGCGAGCTCTGAAAGGAAAACAGCACTCGCGAGACCTACCGGTACGGCAATCAAAAGACCAAGGGCCGACGTTACGAGTGTGCCGTAGATGAACGGCGCAGCGCCAAAATTGTCAAAAATCGGGTCCCAAGTTCGTGTCCAGAAGAAATTCCATCCGAACTTTGTTCGCGAAAGGTACGAAGTCCTCCAGAGCTCGTACACAAGCATCGAGGTGATGAGAAGAATCGAGGCGGCAAACACGAGCGTGACGAGATGCGTTATTTCGTCGCCGTGTCGAAACCGCTGAAGCAAGGCACGCGGCCCCGACTTGAGCGGAGCCTCGCGCTTGATGAACGTGGTGGCGGTGGACATTTCTATTTTACGAGCGAGATGGCCTTCAGCTCCTTCTCAACCACCGGTTTCGGCAACCGGGCATAGGCCAGAGCCTCCGTATAATTCTGTCCATCGCTTAGCATCCACGTCAAAAAGCCTTTGATCGCGTCGCGTTTGGCCGCGTCCGGAATCTGGGCTGGAATTAATAGCCACGTGAAACTCGAAACGGGGTAGGAGGTCGCTCCAGGAGCATTGGTGATCGAAACTCGAAAGTCATTGGGCATGTTCTTGGCTGCGCCTGCTGCCGCTCCTGTGACGCCCGCCAGATCGGCCTTGACGAACTTTCCATCCGGGTTCTGAACTTTTCCGTACGGCATGTTGTTCTGAATCGCGTAAACAAGCTCTACGTACCCGAGCGTATTCGGCGTTTGCTTGACTAGTCCGGCCACGCCTTCATTACCCTTGCCGCCGACACCCAAAGGCCAATTTACTGACGTGCCAGTTCCCACTTTGGTTTTCCATTCGGGACTGATTTTTGATAGGAAGTCGGTCCAGACATATGTTGTGCCGCTGCCGTCTGAGCGGTGAACGACGAGGATGTCGCTATTCGGGAGGTTTACCCCCGGATTGGGTTTCGCGATCTCGGGATCGTTCCACTTGGTGATGGTTCCGAGGAAGATGCCTGCTATCGCCTTCTGGGTAAAATTCAGTTCGCCCGTCACGCCCGCGATATTGTAAGTGGGCACGTCGGCACCCAAAACTGTGGGGAAGTGCAAGATGTCCGTCCCGCGCTTTTCCTTGAATTCTTTGATTTGATCATCATTCATCGGTCCGTCGGATGCGCCGAAGTCCACCGTGCCCGCGAGCACCTGTCGGATTCCGCCGCCCGAACCAATCGACTGATAATTGATCTGAACATTCGGTTCCTTCTGGTGGTACACGTCAAACCATTTTGAATACATCGGGTAGGGAAACGTGGCACCCGCGCCATTCAGCAAAACAGTGCCGGGTTGAGCTGCGACCGTAATCGCCAAAATCAGCAGGATTGACGCAACGAGCGAAGTCTTCTTCATGGTGGCAGGACTCTCCTTGGAAGCGTATTTTTTGTCTGAATTGTTACAGCCGTGTTACATCGGCAAGAATTCGAAATGAAATGGAATCTTTCTCCTTTTAGAAAATTCAGAGGCGCGGCCCGGGGGTTGTCCAGGCCGCGCCTCCTTGGTGGGCGCAGGTCGCAGACTGCGTTTTCTAGCGCAAAATGCTGTCGCGCCAGAACTTGTAGGGCCGAACCCAGTAGCCGCCGGCCACAGGAACCATCGCGGTGGCATCCGTCCGACCACAAAATGGATGGCGTAGCGTAGGCGTTCGTGTTCACTGCCGGATGACCGACACGTGAAAAAACTGTTACGAAGCTTGGGCGTCTTCCTGAGCCTCAAGCATCCGGGCCCGGCCATGACGGACTTCAAGACCGCGGACCCAAAACAAGACGTCCTCTGCGATGTTCGTGGCGTGGTCGGCGATTCGCTCGAGGTGTCGTGAAGCCAAAACGAAATGAAGGTTCGGCGCCGCGAGGGATGAATCGTTTGTCATGCCGGCCAGCAGCGCTTCGAAAACCTGGTCACGATATTGGTCCACGATGTCGTCGCTTTCGAGGACCTGCGTTGCGAGATCTACGTTCTGGTAAATCAGAGCGCCAAGGCATTTCGAAACCATTGCGCGAACAGCAGTGGTCATCGGCTCGAGTTCGGGTGGCGTCTCGATCTTACCCATTCCGGCCAGAGAAATAGCACGCTCGCTCAGGTTGACAGCCAGATCGCCCATGCGCTCGAGATCGTTATTTATTTTCAGGGTCGCTACGATCAAGCGAACGTCCGTCTCAAGCAGATTCGGCTGACGCAGCATGCGTATCGCGTGCTCGTCGATCAGAATCTCCATTTCGTTGATTCGGGGCTCGGTGAGAAACACTTCACTAGCAAGCCGTTCGTTGCGCTCCATAAGCGCCCAGAGAGCGCGGTTCAGTGAAGACTCCACAGTGCGCGCTTGCGAGACCAGGTAGTTCACCAGCACGTTCTGAAAAATCCCTTCCGAATTGGTTTTTGTTCCTGCCACGTTGCATTCCTCCAGGACCCGATTGGTCTGCGCATCTTTTTCCAGCAACTACATGATCGGGAACGGATATTGCAAGAGCTTGAATCCACCGTGAATGTTTCAAGACTGGAAGGTAGGACGAACTTAATTCGCCAAGGGAATCGAAAAGGAGAATCGCGAGCCTTGGCCGACGGTGCTTTCGACCCACAGGCGACCGCCATGCGCGTCCACAATATGTTTCGCGATGGATAGACCCAGACCCGTCCCGCCCGCTTCCCGGGAGCGAGCCGCGTCCACGCGGTAAAAACGCTCGAAAATGCGCTCCTGATCGATGAGTGGAATCCCGATGCCGGTGTCGGAAACCGCAATCACTATTTCGTGGGAATTGGCGCTGGCGGTTACTCGGATCTGGCCCCCAGGCGGCGTGTACTGAATCGCATTGTCGAGCAAGTTCTGAAGAACATCGCGCAGCAAGCTGGCATCGCCCCGTACGGCAGGAAGTCCCGGGGCGATTTCGATGTCGAGCGTGATCTGTTTGCGGCTGGCTTTCATCAGCGTGGTTTCTGCACAGAGCTCAACGAACTCGATTACCCCGACTTGCGAGAATTCCAATTCGAGCTTTCCTGCCTCGATGCGCGCGAGTTTCAAAAGATCATCTGTGAGCCGCGCGAGCCGATTGGCGTGGTCACGCATTATTCCAAGAAAGCGCCGGTTATTTTTTGGATCTTCGAGCGCGCCGCCGAGCAGCGTTTCGGCGAAACCTTGAATCGCTGTGAGAGGAGTCTTGAATTCGTGCGAGACGTTGGCGACAAAATCCTGGCGCACGCGTTCGAGCCGCCGTAGCTCCGTGACGTCATGAAGCACAACGACCGCGCCCGATGGCCGTTCTAAAGCAAATCCTGCCGCAGACGGCCGGTTTGCATTGGAAGCGCCGGTTGTGGGTTCGAGCGCCTTCACCGGAGCAGCTGTCACTGAGAAACTCTGCTGTTGGACGATACCAGTCACGATATCGCTCTGCAGGCCTTCTTCGCCATTTAGAGCCTTGCGGATCAGGCCGGTCAATTCCGAGTTCCGAACCACTTCGATAAGCGGGCGGCCTTCGCTGCTTTTCGAATCTATGTTCAGGATTTCCGAAAACGCACGATTGCAGAAGACAAGGCGTTCCTGTGCGTCGATTACGGCTACACCTTCCACCATGCTTCGAAGGATAGCGCTCGAACGATTGCGTTCTCCACTCAGCAACCGGATCTCGGATTCGAGCCGCCGCGCAGTTTCGTTGAGCGACGCGCCCAGCTCCGCAAGCTCGTCACTTGAGCTGTCACCCGACAGAGGGCGGAAATCTCCCTCTGCGACGCGCTTCGAGAATTGCGTCAGGCGTTCCACGCGCGCCGAAAACATCCGCGAAATCATGAGCGACGCGATGAGTCCAATGAGAAAAATCACCAGCGAGGCGACTAACAGGCGACGGCGCAATTCGCTAAGAGCGGCATCAAGGCTGGCCAACGGTTTCGCCGCGCGAATCACTACGGGCGCCCCGGCGGGCGGCTGGTAACGAACAGCTTGATAGACCATCTGACGGTCTAAAGCTGTGTTGAACCGAAGGGATTGCCCTTGCCCGCTCGCGAAGGCCTGCTGAACTTCCGCGCTGTTGGAAAGGTCCTCGATTGCCTCGAGATCTTGTGCGGAGTCAGTGATCACCTTGCCGCTGCTATCAATCACGCACACGCGGGCGCCCGACTGCGACATCCACTCGACCCACGAGCGAAGCTGCGGAAGATCACCAATTGCGGGTGGACGCGCCTGGCCGAGTTTCAAAAGCGAAGCCAGTTCCTCATTTGTGTTACGGATGTATTGGCGGCGGAGCACTTCTGCTGAGTAGAAATCGACCGCCAGCAGAGCTCCAAGCAGGAGGGCCAGATACGTCAGCCCGATCTTCCAGAAAATCCTAGCTCGCACGGGTCTCGAAGAGATACCCGGCGCCGCGAATCGTCTTCATGTAAGCCGGGTGCTGGGGATCGGCTTCGATTTTTTCCCGCAGGCGCCGCACGTACACGTCCACGCTGCGCGGCGTGACAAAGCGTTCCGTGCCCCACACGCCATCCAGCAGTTGGTCTCGAGTGAAGACGCGGTTGGGTCGAGCAGCAAGGAAGTAAAGCAGGCGGAATTCCAGCGTGCTCATTGGAACAGGCTTACCCCCGCGCGTGACGCGATAGGCGGCTGGATCGATCCTAAGCACTCCGATTTCGAGCGCTTTTTCAGAGGGCGTGCCCGGATCGGCGCGTCGAAGAAGCGCCTTTACGCGCGCAGCGAGCTCTCGGGGACTAAATGGCTTCGTGACGTAATCGTCTGCGCCTAGCTCAAGGCCCACGACGCGGTCTGCCTCTTCGCCCTTGGCCGTCAAAATTAGGATCGGAAGCCGATTCAAGCTTACGTCCTTGCGAACTTCTTTGCATATTTCAAGACCCGAGAGCTTCGGAAGCATCAGGTCGAGAATCAGAAGGTCGGGCGGGGTTTTCCGGAGTTGGGCCAGGCCGGTAGCTCCGTCACCGGTAGCACTCACTTGATACCCGTCTTTTTCCAGGTTGTACCGAACTAGCTCTACGATGTCTTTGTCGTCTTCGACGACCAGGATGCGCTTCATGTTTTCTCTCTTTGGATGCCCACAACATACGGGAAACACAGTCCCGGAAGCAAGCCGACGCTTTTAACATCTTCTGATTAACGGATTGTTAAGAGCCATTAATAAGCTTTTGCCTCATTCCTGCCGCGTGTTCAGCAAACCCGTTCTGGCCCTCCCGTTTCGGTGCAGCGCTCCCGCCAGCCAATTCGCAGTGTCTTGGCGCCGGACGGCGATGTCCTTTAACCACACGACAGTACGAACCGAAAATCAATCGAAGAAGGGCGATGCGGAGCCCACTAACTGCCGATAAGAGGCTCAGGGGCGGCTGTCATGAACGCTTGCGTAGGAAAACAACTGGATCCGGGGCGGAATAGCCCTGAGTCACTCGATTCTCGCCGACTCGGAACTTGCTGCCGCGTAGCAATTGCCCATTCGCCCGGCACGCTGAGGAATCTGCCGCTCCCGAGCGATCCTAGCTGCTGGTTGGAGTGAAACCGATTGAGGCGCACACGAGCCATGGGATTCTCCTACAAGCGAGCTGACGCCACCGCATCGCGCCTCGTTGTTCTCCGCGTGGGGTTCGCCCTCATCTTCACCATCGTGATTTCGCATTCGATAGTCGATTCAGCGGCTCTGATTGCGCAGACGAAATCAGCGAATGAATACCAAGTGAAAGCCGCGTTCCTCTACAATTTTGTAAAGTTTGTCGATTGGCCGTCGTCTGCCTTTACCAGCCTGAATCAACCGCTCGCTATTTGCGTCTACGGACGCGACCCGTTTGGGACCGCGCTCGAAGACGCGCTCCTGGGCAAGACCATTGGTGATCGCCGCATCGCCCTCGTTCGCGCCACACAGTTCCAGGATCTCGTGGGGTGCCACGTGGTCTTCGTAAGCGCTTCCGAGCGTGAACCAGCGGCAGATCTGGCCGGCCGGTCAAAAGGGCGCCCGGTCCTACTCGTCGGCGAAAGCGACGGCTTCGCGGCGTCCGGCGGAACCATCCAGTTCACGATTGAAGATAACCGCGTGCATTTCGTAATCAATCCAGACGCAGCGGATCGCGCCGGTCTGAAGATCAGTTCGAAACTTCTGGCGCTGGCCAAGATCGTGCGCGATCCGAGCCGGTCTGCGGCAGGGACTCGTTGAGATGATTCCGTCAAGCCGCTATTCCATCCGGCGCAAGATTACGGAACTGGTGCTGGTCACGTGCGCGGTGGCAGTGCTCGTGGCGTGCGGCGTTTTTGCGGTCTACGACATCGTAAGCTCCCGGGCCGCGTTGGCGCGTGACCTCACAACTATCGCGCAGATTACAGGATCCAACAGCACTGCCGCCCTGTCGTTCGACGACGCCCAATCTGCAAGCGAAATTCTCAGTTCGCTCAGTTCTAAACCGCACATCGTCGAGGCCTGCATTTATAGGGGTGATGGAAGAGTATTTGCCAAGTACAGCCGCAGCGCCTCTACGGCTGATTTCATTCCCCCGCCGGTTTCTCCCAACGGAGTCCGATCGGTTTCCGGGTTCATGGAAGTTTTCCGCGAAATTCGGCTGAAGAACGACGTCGTCGGCGTGATTTATATGAAATCGGATCTTGAGGAGTTGCGTACCCGTACGGTTCATTTCGCCTGGACGACTCTTGGCGTGATCCTTCTTTCGTTCTTGGCCGTATATTTTTCCGCAGCGCGCCTGCAGCGGCTCATTTCCGATCCTATTTTGGATTTGGCCCGGACCGCGTTCGCCGTTTCGACTGGAAAAGATTATTCGCTCCGAGCCACAAAGCGGAACGAGGATGAAATTGGTTTTCTGTTTGACCGTTTCAATGAAATGCTGGGCCAGATCCAGGAACGCGATAGCGCTCTCCAGCAGGCGCGCGAGGGATTGGAACGGCGCGTTGCGGAACGCACCAGCGAACTCCAGAACGAAGTCGCGGAGCGAAATCAAGCGCAACGGTCCCTCGAGGAACGAACCGCCTTCTTGAATTCCCTCATCGAGAACAGCCCCGTGGGAATCGTCGCAATTGGCGTGGATGACTGCGTGAAGATGTGCAATCCGGCGTTCGAAAATATTTTTCGTTTTCGACAACAGGAGATTCTTGGCCGGTCATTGCCCGAACTGCTGGCGCCTCCGGACCTCGTAGACGAGAGCAATACCAACAAAAAGGAGCTCGGACGCGGTGAAACCGGTCATATCGTCACTCGCCGGAGCAGAAGTGACGGAACGTCAGTCGACGTCGAGGCCTACTCGGTTCCCCTCTTCAGCGGAGGCATACAGACGGGTGCCGTCCTCCTCTATATGGACATTACCGAACGCAAACTCGCAGAAGACGCCCTTCTTCAGGCGAAGGAAGCAGCGGAGTCCGCCAGTCGCGCGAAGAGCGAGTTCTTGGCCAATATGAGTCATGAAATCCGCACGCCGATGAACGGAATCATCGGCATGACGGAACTGGCGCTCGATACGGAATTGACGGCCGAACAGCGCGAATATCTCAACATGGTGAAGACCTCGGCGGTCTCCTTACTAACCCTGATCAACGACATTCTCGACTTCTCCAAAATCGAAGCAGGGAAACTCGATCTGGACGTGACCGATTTTCCGCTGAGGCAGAGTGTGGGGGAAACCCTGAAGGCTCTCGGATTCCGCGCTCACCAGAAGGGGCTGGAACTTGCGTGGCGAGTCGCGCCGGACGTGCCAGATTACTTGGTGGGTGATGCTAGCCGTTTACGCCAGGTGCTCGTAAACTTGGTTGGAAACGCAGTGAAGTTTACAGACCGCGGCGAGGTCGTCGTCGAGATCGAGCGGGATCCGCAGTCAACTGCGGCGAATGTCATTCTTCATTTTTGCGTGCGCGACACGGGAATCGGAATCGCTAAAGAGAAACACGCCATGATCTTCGGGGCATTTACGCAGGCCGACGGTTCCACGACCAGAAAGTATGGCGGGACGGGACTTGGATTGGCAATTACCAGACGTCTCGTAGACTTGATGGGCGGAAAGCTCTGGCTGGAAAGCGACCCAGGTATTGGCAGCACGTTTCATTTTACGATTCGATTCGAAATTGCTGCTGGCGAGCCGGTCTCGCAGTATCCGGATCCCAAAATCCTTCCCCACGCCTCGATTCTCGTCGTTGATGACAATGAGACAAACCGGCTCATTTTGGTTGAGTTGCTCGGAAGGTGGGCGATGCGTGTGGAAACGGCGAAAGATGCCAAAGAAGCGCTCGATATTCTCACACACTCTGCGAGGCAAGGCTCCCGCTTCGCCGCGGTGATCTCCGACCTGCAAATGCCGGACATGGACGGGTTCGAACTGGTCGAGGAAATTCGCAAGAGTGCGCACTTCAGCCAGGTTCCGGTGTTGATCCTGAGTTCGAGCGCACAAAAGACTGAGCGCCAACGCTTCCGGAAATTGGGGATTGCAGCCTACCTGAGCAAACCGATCCAGCCGGCGGAGCTTCTCGATGCCATTTTGAGTGCTCTATCGGTGCGCCCGTTTGAGCCTGACCAGGAGGGCGACGTGCCGCCACCGCAAGCCGAAGGGAGGCACGGAATGAAAGTCTTGCTTGCCGAAGATAATGCCGTGAACCGGATATTCGCCACGCGCTTGCTTGAGAAACATGGGCACACCGTTGTGGTGGTCGAGAACGGCCGTGAAGCCCTGGAGGCGCTCGAACTCGAAACAGTCGATCTTGTGCTGATGGACGTGCAGATGCCGGAAATGGACGGCCTTGAGGCCACGGCAGCGATTCGAGAACGAGAAAGAAAGACGGGGAGTCACGTGCCGATTATCGCGCTTACTGCTCACGCAATGAAGGGCGACCGGGAAAAGTGTCTCGCTGCCGGCGCGGACGATTATCTGGCCAAGCCAATTCGGACAACGGAACTCTTCGAGGCCGTCGACCGTTTGAGAAACGCGAAAACTAACGCTCCTTCCGGGGCAATTCCAAACGCGCATACGCCCGCTGCGAAGGCTTTTGACATCGATGCTGCGCTCAAGCACGTCGAAGGCGACCGCGACCTGCTTGATGAAATTGTTCGAATCTTTTCAGACCAGTGCCCAAGAACAGTGTCCGAAATTCAGAACGCCATTCGCGCCTCCGATCTTCCCCTTCTTGAACGAGCCGCACATTCTCTGAACGGCGCGGCGTCGAATCTCTGTGCGACCGGAGTGACTCAGTCGGCCGCGGAGCTGGAAGAATCCGCGCGCTCGGGAAATCTTTCAAGCGTTAGAGAACGGTTCCAATTGCTCGAGCGCGAGGTGGAAAAGCTGCTATGCGAACTCGAAGCTTTCTCGCGAAAGGTGACGAGTTGACTTCTTTCTCGATTTTCGGAACGAAGTCGGCGCTGGACTTGCCCCGCGGAAAATTCTCCGCCTCTTTCAGGGAGGCGATTCGGTATCGTCTGGCGATCGCGATTGGGTTTGTCGTCCTTTTTGTAGTACTCGACCGTTCCGCCGTTTTCTTCCAGATGTGGGAGGGAATTAGCGCCTGGTATCCTCCCGCTGGACTTGCCCTGGCGCTTCTCGTCGGGCTCGATCTCGCGTATGCGCCGCTGCTGTTAATCGCCGGAGTGTTAGCCGCAATCGTCAACTACCCTCTTTCGACATTCTCGCTCGGATTTTGGGCTGTAAACTCCGCGGTCGCAGTCGGCTATACGGGTGCTGCCTGCGCGTTGCGTCGCCTCCGCGTGAATATCTCTTTTCATTCGCTTCGCGATGTGAATCCGTTTGTAGCGGTCGCATTGACCGCTTCATTTTGTGTCGCCGCAACCGGCACGGCAGCCTTCGTTTGGGCCGGAACGCTTCGACGGGCTGATTATCCCAAAGCCGTATTGAATTGGTGGGTCGGTGACGCAGTCGCGCTCATTTGCCTGACGCCGTTTCTTCTCATTCATGTCACCCCTTGGCTGCGGCGACGAGCATTTCCGCACGATTCGGCACTTTCACCCCCTGGTTCGGTGCCCGCGATTCGAGTTGTGGCCGGCTCTCCCGTCGCCCGGAGGATTGAAAGCTGCGCACACGGCGCCAGCATCCTTCTCTCGTTGTGGCTTGTGTTCGGTTTGAATTTGGTGAAGAGCTATGACTTCTTCTACCTTTTTTTCCTACCGATTCTTTGGATTGCAGTTCGGCGGGGATTGCGAGGAGCAACCACCGCCGTCGTGCTGCTCAATTCTGGAGCTATGCTCATGCTTCGCATCTATTCAGCGGACCCGCACCTCCTGACGCTCCTGCAGATTCTGATGTTGATCGTCTCGCTAACGGGACTTTCCGTCGGCACTGTGATCTCTGAGCGCGAGCTTGCCAAGCAGGAATCGCGGGAAGGCGAGGCGCGGCTTGAGGCTCTCGTGCAGTCCATTGATGAGCTGGTGTTTGAATTTGACGCCGATGGCAAATACAAGAACGTCTGGACAAACGATGAAAGCCTTCTCATCCGCCCCAAAAGCGAACTGATTGGCCAATCGGTCACCGCGTTTTTCGACGAAGAGAGCGCGCGGCCATTTCCTCTCATCTTTCAGCGTGTGCTGCATACCGGCCGCGGAGAAAGTGTCGAATATCCGATTCCTTTTCCTTCCGGAGCGCGCTGGTTTTTGGGCCGGGTCACCGCGATTCCAACGGCAGGTGTTGATCAACTTAGTCGGCAATGCGATCAAGTTCACCGAGCACGGCGGAATCGAGGTGGACGTAACGAGCGGAAATCGAGAAGGTCAAAGTCTGGAGCTAATCTTCCGCGTGCGGGACACCGGCATCGGAATCCCCGCCGAAAGCAGGCGCTGATCTTCGACGCGTTTACGCACGCGGACAGTTCTACGACGCGCAAGTTTGGCGGCACGGGCCTGGCTTGGCGATTTCAACGAGCCTCGTCAAGTTGATGGGAGGCAGAATTTCGGTGGAAAGCGAACCGAGAAAGGGCAGCACCTTTGTGTTTACCGCAAAATTTGGGCTATTGCCCGCGGAAGATTTGACCGCAATTCAACCAAGCCGCTCAGAGAGAGTACGATGACGGACGAAAAAAAAACCAAAGAGCGAATCCTGATTGCCGAGGATGATCCCGTATCGCGGCGGGTGCTCGAAACGTTGCTGAAGAAATGGGGCTACGAGGTCGTGGAGGCAAACGATGGCCTGGAAGCTGCGCGCCTGCTGGAGAGCCGGGAGGCGCCCCGCCTGGCTGTTCTGGATTGGATGATGCCGGGTTTGGAGGGCGTTCAGGTCTGCCAGAGAATTCGCCAGGACGCGACCCGTCCCTATATGTACCTGCTGCTGCTCACCGCTCGCAACCAACGGGATGACTTGGTGCGAGGTCTCGAATCCGGCGCAGACGACTATTTGACCAAGCCATTCGACGCGCAGGAATTGCGAGCGCGGCTGCATGTGGGAAAACGAATTTTGGAGTTGCAAGACAATTTGATCGCCGCGCGCGAGAAACTTCTCTACCAAGCCACACACGACGCACTTACGGGCATTTCAAATCGCGGCGTGAGCCTTGACGCTCTTCGTCGCGAACGGTCCCGCCAGACGCGCGAAAACGTCTCCTTCGCAACTATTTTGTTGGACATCGATCATTTCAAGTACGTCAACGATAGGTATGGGCATCTCGCCGGGGACGCCATACTTACCGAAGCAGCTCAGCGAATCAAGAGCTGTATTCGCCCCTACGATACTTTGGGACGCTACGGAGGCGAGGAATTCTTGATTGTGCTTCCGACACTTGACGCACCGGGCGCCGTCTGTGTTGCGGAGAGAATTCGTAGCGCATTTGAAGCGGAGCCGATCGTGATCGAGCGCGATAAGGTCGCGATTACGGTGAGTCTCGGAATTGCCGTCAGCGGAGGAACAAGTTCGTTCGATGCGGAATCGCTTTTGCACATGGCGGACGAGGCGCTCTATCGCGCGAAGCAAATGGGCCGCAATCGCGTTGAGCTGGCAGTAGCACCGGAGCACGCTGCTGTCCCCTCCTCGGATTCTCCAGTTGCGGACCATGCCATCAAAGCTGAATCGGGCTGAACGGAACTCAGTGGGCCGGCAACCTATCCGCTCGACGAACCGGTTCAACATTGCGAACAACGAGACACGAAGGAAAATGAAGTCTCTGCGGGTCGTTCTCCGATAGAGGTATTGTGTCGCGTGCCCATTTTTGGCACCGTACGATATACGATCTCGGAAAACACCGAACGAAAGGTTCGCGTGAAGAACTAGATGCAGACATATGGGACGCAAAGTCTTCGTCGCACAGTCAATAATTAACGCGCCCGCTGAGGAAGTCTTTCGCTGGCACGCAGAGCCCGGCGCGCTCGAGCGGCTCACACCGCCGTGGGAAGCGTTGGAAGTCTTGGAGCACGCTCCCGGGGTGCGCAACGGTGACCGTGGAGTGTTGCGGGTGCGAGGTGGTCCATTCCGTGTTCGCTGGGAATTCGGGCACCGCGACTACATGGAAGGACGTCAATTTCGCGACGTCCAAATTCGCGGCCCATTTCGCCGCTGGAGCCATACGCACCGAATGACGCCGGAAGGTCCTAAATCCTGCAGGCTCGAAGATCGCATCGAGTATGAATTGCCGTTGGGATGTGTTGGCAAATCTTCTGGGGAGTTGGTTTGTGCACAAGAAACTGCAGAAACTTTTTCGCTATCGGCACAATGTCACGGCCGAGGCGATGGCCGAAGGGGCGGCAAACAAATAGCCTCGAAGTATCGTAGGCTCAACCGATTTAACCTGCCATACGCTAGCGTACGGTAAAGATGTCATTAGCATCTGGCAGTGTTGGGACGATTCCAGTTCCGTAGGCACGGGAATTTGGTATACATTTAGGCTAGACAGGTAGCGTCTGCGTGCGCAGTGAGCGTTGTATGTGGGGCGCGAAGGGATTGAGCGATGAACCCTACCAAATCAGAACCAGTAGTGAGCACCAATGCCGCGCCTTCCGATAGCCGCCGCGATTCGCTGACGATCATCGATAACCGCACCGGCCGTCAGTACGAAGTTCCCATCAAGCACGATACGATTCGCGCCATCGACCTGCGCCCGATCAAGATCGATCCTTCTGATTTCGGAATGATGAGCTACGATCCGTCGTACTCAAATACCGCTTCGTGTATCAGTAAAATCACATTTATCGACGGAGATAAGGGGATCCTGCGCTATCGCGGGTACTCAATCGAGGAGCTTGCCGAAAAAAGCACATATCTCGAAACAGCCTACTTGCTGCTTCGCGGCGAGCTGCCCATGAAATCGCAACTCGCCGATTGGTCTTACAACGTAACGCACCACACCTTTATTCACGAGAGCATAAAAAAATTTCTCGACGGATTTCATTACGACGCCCACCCGATGGGCATGCTGATTTCCACCGTCGCCGCGCTTTCCACTTTTTATCCTGACGCAAAAGATATCTTCAACCCCGACTCGCGCCTCAAGCAGACGTATCGCCTGGTCGGTAAGATGCCGACGCTCGCGGCGTTTGCCTATCGCCATAGTCTGGGCATGCCATTCGCGTATCCCGACAACGATCTCAGCTACAGCGGCAATTTTCTGAACATGCTGTTCCGCACCACGGAATTGAAGTATCGGCCGAATCCTACTCTCGAGCGTGCCCTCGACATTCTTTTTATTCTTCACGCCGATCACGAGCAAAATTGCTCATCGAGCGCCATGCGAGGCGTGGGAAGTTCTCACGTAGATCCTTATTCGGCGACGGCTGCAGCCACCGCCGCGCTTTACGGTCCCTTGCACGGCGGCGCCAACGAGCAAGTGCTCCGGATGCTGCTCGAAATCGGTTCGGTGAAAAATGTGCCGGCGTACATCAAAAGTGTAAAAGCCGGCGAAAAGCTATTGATGGGTTTCGGCCATCGTGTGTACAAGAATTATGATCCGCGAGCCAAAATCGTAAAGCACATCGCGTATGAAGTTTTCGACGTAATGGGCCGCAACCCTCTCATCGAGATTGCGCTCGAATGCGAACGCATCGCGCTCGAGGACGAATACTTCGTTTCGCGCCGGCTCTATCCCAATGTGGATTTCTACACGGGTCTCATTTATCAGTCGATGGGCTTCCCCGTGACGATGTTCCCAGTCCTTTTTGCTATTCCCCGCACTTCGGGCTGGATCGCGCAATGGGAAGAGATGTTGCTTGATCCTGAGCAAAAAATTTCCCGTCCGCGCCAGATCTACCTCGGACACGATCTGCGCGGATACGTTCCGCTCGACGATCGCGGCTAACAACTCTGTTCGTCCCCGTCCCGATCAGGCGCATCCCGGCGGAGCCGCAATCTGCCCGGTTCTTTTCCGAAAAGTGATTGCATTCAGGCCCAATCTCTGGCAAAACACCCTGCACGCCTGCAGGGGGCCTTTGTAAATGGAACTATCTACACGTGATTCGAGCACAGCCACGATCGTGGACGTCGTCGGCGACATTACGCTTTATAACTCGCCTGACATGCGCAAAGTGCTCATCGATCTGCTGAAGACGCAGCGCAAGCCTCGTGTGATCGTAAACATGCTCAGCGTGAAATATATTGATAGCGCGGGTGTGGCTTCTCTGGTAGAAGGTCTAAAAATTGCTCGGGATCTGAAGAGCACTTTCGCCCTGTTCGGCCTCAGTCGCACGGCTCGAGAAGTACTCGAGCTCACCCGGCTGATAAAAGTCTTCGAAGTCTATAACAACGAAGAAGAAGCTTTGCAGGGCGGCGGCGCACCGGCCGCTCCCGCGAGGTAATTTCCAGGTCGGTCTCGGCGGCCACTTTTCGGGAGAGTTGCGGCCCGTTCGGTTTCACCCATGGCATTCACTGAATCAGTCGGCTCAGCGACAATTACCGGCCTGGCATATGTCGGCGGCTTAGCTCGCATCACAGGAGGGGCCGCAAAAGCCCTCTTTGTTGAACCCGCCCACGTTCGGAAACTTCTCACTCGCTCGGTCCACCAGGCAATGGCCGTTGGCGTAGAAGCCCTCCCGATCGTTTCGCTTATTTCCTTCTTCATAGGATTGATTTTTGCGCTCCAGAGCGCCTATCAGCTTCGCAAACTTGGCGCTCTCCAGTTCGTTGCCACTGCGGTTGCTATCGCAATTACACGCGAGCTTGGTCCCCTGATGACGGCGGTCATGGTGATTGGCCGTTCCGGTTCTTCTTTCGCCGCCGAAATCGGGACGATGAAGGTCAATGAGGAAATCGATGCTATGGAAACGATGGCTCTCGAGCCCGTTCGCTTCCTCGTCGCCCCTAAATTGCTCGCCATGATGCTGATGATGCCGTGCCTCACTACTTGGGCCGATTTCATGGGCGTTGTAGGCGGAGGGCTGTTCGGCGTCACCAGCGGTCCGTTCACGTGGAACTCCTATTTCCTCGCCACCTTAAACGCGCTAGTGAAGCACGACATACTCACCGGCCTGGTTAAGAGCGTCATGTTCGGCATCGTCATCACCGCCGTCGGTTGCCAGGAGGGATTTTCGACCGGCCTCGGTTCTGAGCAGGTGGGCCGTTCGACAACTTCTGCGGTGGTGAAATCGATTTTCATGGTTATTTTAGTTGATGTTATTTTTACGGCGATTTTCTACTTCACGGGGTCGGATTGAAACATGGCTCCCGAGCTTATTGTGAAACCGCAAGAGAGCCGCGCTGATGGCGGTGCGGCGATCTCCGTCCGGAATTTGCGAGTCAATTACGGCGATCGCGAAATCCTGCACAGCATCAGTTTCGACATCAGTCCCGGTGAAACACTCGTGATCCTCGGTGGTTCAGGATCGGGCAAAAGCACCCTCTTGCGTACGCTGGTGGGCCTCGAAAAACCGAGCGGTGGCGAAATTTGGATTCGTGGGAAGAACTTCGCGGCGCTATCGGACGATAGCCGGGACGAGTTGCTGAAAAAAATGGGCATGTCGTTTCAGGGCGGCGCTTTATTCGGCTCGATGACCGTCGGCGAAAATGTCGCGCTTCCGCTTCGAGAGCATACGCCTCTCGATGACTCCACGATCGAAATCATGGTCCGCCTGAAGCTCGATCAGGTGGGCCTCTCAGGATTCGAGAATTACATGCCAGCGCAGTTGAGTGGAGGAATGAAAAAGCGCGCCGCAATCGCCCGCGCCCTCGCCATGGACCCGGAGATTCTCTTCTTTGACGAGCCTTCCGCCGGCCTTGATCCGATCATCGCCGCAGGCATCGACGAGCTGATTTTGAAGTTGAAAAAAGCATTTCGCATGACGATCGTTGTCGTCACCCACGAGCTCGCAAGCGCGTACCTGATCGCCGATCGAATGATTCTCCTCGATAAAGGCGTCATCGTTGCCAATGGAACCACCGCCGAGCTGCAAAAAAGCCTGCAGCCCCGCGTGCGCCAATTTCTCGATCGTGTTCCGGAGCCGGAAATTTCGACGGAGCTGGATTATCTACAAATGTTGACAGGAGAGGTTCCGCCGCTGCGCCGCTGATTGGTGGCGCGTGGGCTCGTGCTATACTCCGCGCGCCTGAGGAGACCCTCCTGGAACGCCGGGTTGGATATTGAGGAAACATAATGGACTCGAAGCGAGAATCGGCACTCGTCGGCCTTTTCGTCATTGTTGCATCGGCGATCCTGATCGCCGCTGTGTTGTATCTCTCCGGAAGTCTCAGTAGCGGATTGGTTCCCTATCATACCTACTTCAAGAACGCCGGCGGATTAGCGCCTGGGACCGAGGTTCGCTACGCCGGCGGACCACCTATAGGCCGTGTCAAGAAAGTCGCGCCTGACCCGAAGGATCCCACCCGGATGGAGGTTGATTTTGACATCCAGCCCAGCGTTCCAGTCAAAACCGACAGTAAGACAACGATTGCAAGCACCAGTCCCTTGGGAGAGAATTTTCTTGGGATCCTCGCCGGGACTCCCCAGGCCCCCCACGCACCGGCAGGCTCCACACTTCCCTCCGTTGAATACATAAGTTTCGCAGACATCGGCGCAATGTTCTCGGCGCTCGCTCCTTCCGCGCAAGAGCTGATCAGCCATTTGAACGATCGTGTGGTGGAAATGAAGGTGACGCTGGCCCGCGTCAATGACCTGCTCAATGACGAAAATCGCTCCAATATCAAAGATAGCATTGGCAACATCAAAGGCATGCTCGCTGAGAACCGCCCTGCCATTCGTTCGTCGCTGAATCATGTTAACGAAGCAAGCGCGAAACTCGGTCCGCTCCTCGACAAATTCAACTCGCTTTCCGATAAGGCCAATAACTTGATTAGCCGTATTGACGCCGTGATCGCGAAAGATGATCCCATTCTTAATGCCTCCCTCGAAAAACTGAAACAAACTCTTACGCAAGCGAATGAACTGACCACGCGGCTGAACAATCTGATGTCTGCAAACTCAGAAAATCTCGATGAGATCATCGACAACCTGCGCGCCGTCTCGAACAACATGCGTGAATTCACGGAAACGATTAAGACTCGTCCGTACACTTTGATTCGTGCTTCGACTCCGAAGCCGCACGAACCCGGGGAGGCGCCTAAATAGCGCTGAAAAGACTGAAGCTTTGAAAGGACACTGATGCGTCGCGCGAACTATGTTGCCCTACTGGCGGTACTCGCAGGAGCCATCTCAGGATGTGGCAGCACGCGCCCTACGAAATACTACGTGCTGGACGTTCCCGCCCCGCCGACCACTCAGTCGGCGTCGCCCGCGCTGCTTCCTGTCTCCCTGCTCGTCGCCAGGCCCGTCACCTCGCACCTGTATCGGGATGATCGAATTGTTTTCGGTGCCGGTCCTGTCGAGCTTGGAACTTACGAGTTCGAGCGCTGGGCCCAATCTCCTGCCGACATGATTCAGGATCTTCTGGTCAGCTACTTGCGCGCGTCCAAACAATATCGCTCCGTTCTTCGCCCCGGCAGTAATGCCAAAGGCGACTTCGTCGTTCGCTCCTACCTGAAATCGCTCTACGAGGTTGATAAACCTGAATTCGTGGCCCGCTTCGATATCCATCTCGATTTATACGACCCGAAAGCGGGCGTGATTGTCTGGAGCGATAACTATTCTCATGACGAGCCAGTGGGGGGAAAATCCGTAGCCGCCGTCGTCGAGGCGCTCGACAAAAATGTTCGCGCGGGCATGCAGTACCTCACCCCTCGATTGGATCAGTACTTCACAGATCATCCACCGAAGACGCAGGACGCCCAATCACAATAACAATCGGGTGCCCTCGATTAGCGTTGACAGCGTTTCTCCCCTCGTGGTATCTCAGAATTAATCCGTGGACTCCGGCTTCGTGCCGGTTGCTGGGTCGCCAGACGCGGAAGTACCACCCAAAGGACGATCCGGCAATGAGCCCACCCACCCCGGGAGGTGGAATGCCGCTTGGCTTTTCACCTCCCTTTTTTCTGTCCGTCTTCGTTTCTGCTTTTTTTCTTTAGCCCGCTTCGCGATCGCTTGCTTGCTCAAGCACTTGCGGGGTTATAATGCGCACTCGACGGCCAGTACTATCCCGAATGCTTGGGAGGCGGACATGGGCCTGCAAATCGCGGCGCGAAAGTCCGGGAACGTTACGATCCTCGATCTACGAGGGCGTATCACGATCGGCGTCAGTAATGACACGCTCGGCGCCGAGTTGCGCCGCCTCGCTGAAACCCCTCCGTGCGACGTTCTCGTCAATCTTGAAGGCGTCCAACAGGTCGATAGCTCCGGGATCAGCACGCTGGTCCGCTCCTTCGTCACGCTCGAGCGCAACGCCGGTAGCTTGAAACTGCTCAACCCCACCGGCCACGTCCGCGAGGTCCTCGAACTCACGCGCCTCATCCAATCCATTCCCACGTACACCGACGAAGCAAAAGCCGTCTCTAGCTTTCGCGGCGGCGCCGCGCGCGCATAGCTCTGCCGGATATGTGGCAGGATCTCTTGGAAGTTGGGGGATAAATAGACGATCTACGCGTTCTTCTTCAGCTCAGCCAGAACCAGCTTCGCAACTTCCTTCAGCGTATCGAATACGCCCTGCCCGGTCACCGCGACAGCTTCGAGCGAAGGCTCGCCTTTCACGCTGAGCTGCTTCTGCAATTCGTCTATAGGCAAAACGTTCGGCAGGTCGCGCTTGTTCAATTGCAGAACGTAAGGAATCGTATCGAAATTCAGATTATGATCTTTCAGATGTTCTCGCAGGTTATCGAGCGTTTCTAAGTTCGCATCGAGCCGCTCTTCCTGCGAATCCGCCACAAAAACCACTCCATCCGCGCCTTTCAATATCAATCGACGGCTTGCCTCGTAAAAGACCTGCCCAGGAACCGTATAGAGATGAAAACGAGTGCGGAATCCGCGCACGGTTCCCAGGTCCAGCGGAAGAAAATCGAAAAAAAGTGTGCGGTCTGTCTCGGTTGCGAGCGAGACCATCTTTCCCTTTTGATTCGACCCCGTGTGGTCGTAGATCCATTGCAGGTTCGCGGTCTTCCCGCCAAGGCCGGGGCCATAGTAGACGAGCTTGCAGTTGATTTCGCGCGCGGGAAAATTAATGAACGGCACAATTTCCTCAGTTTTGCAGACGAAGTTACTTATAGCACAGCCTCGCACGACCGCCAACGCGACCGCCGTGCCGTGCTTCGCAACTGACAACTATCCAGCGCACTGCCAGTTAGCAGGAATTCATCCGCGGAATGACATTCTGTGTCCAACTCGACGAAAACCGGCGCGAACGCTACCGTGAGCGCTGCATTGACGCAAGTGCGCGACTTTGCTATGTTTCCTCGACGGTATTCGGAGCGATTACGTGAAGCATCGAGCAGCCCGCACCTCTCGTTCTGCGCGAAGCAGCCAGAAGATGCTGAAAACAAAGGCCTTGAAGGGGTCTTCCAAAGCGAAGACCATGCCTCCGGATCCGGATGCGGCCGCTAAGCTCGCGCAGCTGAAATTCTACGAAGAAGCCCTTAAGTACTTTCAGCAGCAGAAGTTTCAACGCGCCCGGCAGTCCCTGGAGCGCGCCCTGGAGGGTCCCAGCAGAGAGCTTCGCGATCGCGCGCAGGTTCACGTCCGCATCTGCGAGCAGCGCATTTCCCGTTTGCCCGCAGCCTCACCAAAATCCGCCGAGGAGCACTACACTCAGGGCGTGGCGCTGATGAACCTGGGACGCTGGGACGAAGCGCGCGATCATCTCGACCGCGCCCGAAAGTCAGCTCCCAAAGCCGACCACATCGTGTACGCCATGGCGGCGCTCGATTGCCTCACCGGCGAAGCCGATTCCGCCATGCAAAATCTGAAAATTGCTATTCAGCTTCGCCCCGAAAATCGCTACCACGCCCGCAATGACGAGGACTTCGCGTTCTTGCAAGAGGATCCTCGATTCACCGAATTGCTTTATCCGGAGCGAGACGCGTCTGGCGCCTAGCCTCGATTTCTCTCCGTGAAAAATAGTTCGCATCCTCGCGCTCTGCCTGTTCGCATTGCTGCGCTCGGCGGCGGCACCGGCCTTTCCACAGTTCTGCGCGGCCTGAAGCAGCACGTAGGCGATCCCAAGGGACGCATTCAGAGGCCCATCGCTGATCTCGTCGCAATCGTCACCGTGACAGACGATGGTGGCAGCTCCGGCAGGCTTCGTCGCGATTATCGCGTTCTCCCGCCGGGCGACATCCGCAATTGCATGGTCGCCCTGTCTGAGGACGAGCACCTTCTCGGCAAGTTGTTTCAATACCGTTTTGCTGCGGGCCGAGGCCTCGCGGGCCACAGTTTCGGCAATCTGTTCCTCACCGCCCTCACGAGGATCACCGGCGATTTTCCGGAAGCTGTGCGCGTTTCCTCGCAAGTACTCGCGATTCGTGGGCGGATTTTTCCATCTACCGCGCAGAACGTCACGCTCGAAGCCGAGCTCGAGGATGGTTCCACAGTCGCCGGCGAAACAAGAATTTCCCGCTCCAAACAGCGAATTCGCCGCATCCAGCTCGTGCCGCGCCGCGTGCGTCCGCTCCCCGAGGTACTCGCTGCGCTTCGCGCCGCAGACTTGATTCTCGTCGGCCCCGGCTCGCTCTATACTAGTATTATTCCGAATCTTCTGGTCGAGGGCGTCATAAAAGCTATCGCCCGTTCCAAAGCGAAATGCGTTTACATCGCCAATCTCATGACGCAGCCTGGTGAGACCGAGCACTACTCGGTCGCTGATCACGTCCGCGCCATCTACGAACACACCCGCCTCCGCATATTCGATTATGTCGTGATTAACCGCACTCCGGCTTCCACTCAGATGCTGCGCCGCTACAGCGCGCAGGGCGCAGAGATCGTCAAACCCTCCTTCGCCGAGTTGAAGCGAATCGGCCTGCCCTATATCACCGCAGATCTGTTGCAGCAACGCGGCAAGATACGCCACGACACCGGCCGTCTAGCCGAGCTTCTTCTCCGCGAATTCGTCACCCAACATTCCCGCAACTGAATACTGTTTCGTTTTGTATCACGTCAAAACCAATTTTCAAAAAGCCTTTTCTTGCGCCGGGTTGCACCTGTTCGTATACTTGCCCGCACTCTTTCATGGGCCATTTTGGCGAAAAAATATGATCGTTGTTACAACGCCGAATTCCGAGGGATTCCGTTCATGTTCATTGACTTTCGTTTGGAGGTGTCATGTCTGCGGCTGCGCAGGATGAATTAAACGTTTATCAGTCTGCGGAAGCGCGCTTCGAGATTGCCGCGCAGAAACTGAATTTGGAAGATGGCCTCTACCGCTACCTGAAATATCCCAGCAAGGAAATCACGGTCTATATCCCAGTTCCGCTCGACAACGGCAAGCTTGAAGTTTTCACCGGCTATCGCGTGCTGCACTCCACGATCCGAGGACCGGGCAAAGGCGGCATCCGCTTCGCCCCCGACGTGAGCCTCGACGAAGTGCGTGCCCTCGCAGCATGGATGACGTGGAAGTGCGCGGTCGTCAATATTCCCTTCGGCGGTGCGAAGGGCGGCGTGATCTGCGACCCGAATAAGCTTTCAAAAACCGAAATCGAGCGCATCACTCGCCGCTACACGGCCGAGTTGAGCGAATGGTTTGGGCCCGAACGCGACGTTCCGGCGCCCGACATCGGTACCAACGCGCAAACGATGGCCTGGGTAATGGACACCTACGCCATGCACGTTCGCCAGGCCACCACTGCTGTCGTTACCGGCAAGCCACTCGAACTTGGCGGCTCGCAAGGCCGCACCGAAGCCACCGGCCGCGGCCTTATGATTTGCTGCGACAAGGCCATTCAAAAACTCGGCATGCAACGTCATGGCTCTCGCGTCATCATCCAGGGTTTTGGCAACGTCGGTTCGCAGGCCGCCGACCTGATGCACAAGGCAGGCTACAAAATCATCGGCGTCGCGGATATCCACGGCGGACTTTATAACGAAGGCGGTTTCGACATCCCCAAACTCATCGAATGGGTCTACGGCCAGCGCAAGCCTCTTCCCGATTTTCCCGGCGGGGGCCAAAAGATGAGCTCGCAAGAGGTCCTTTTCCATCCCTGCGAGATTCTCGTTCCCGCAGCCACGGAAAATCAGATCACCACGAAAAACGCCCACCGCGTCGAATGCAAAATCCTATGCGAAGGCGCTAACGGCCCCACCACGTCGCACGCCGACCCAATTATCGAGAAAAAAGGGATCTTCATTATCCCGGACATTCTCGGGAATGCCGGCGGTGTGACGGTCAGCTACTTCGAGTGGGTACAAGATCGCCAGGGCTTTTTCTGGCGCGAGAGCGAAGTGAATGAACGCCTGCAAGACGTGATGGAACAAAGTTTCGATCAAGTTGTGCTTTACGCAGAAACCCACGGGGTGAATAATCGTATCGCTGCCTACATCGTGGCGATTGATCGCGTGGCCCGCGCCCTGAAATTGCGCGGCATCTACGCCTAGCTACTGTGTCGCAGTTCAGTAGGGCACGGCATGCCGTGCCCGATCGACCGGCGGCTGAAAGCCGTCCATCGGTCGTCTTGAACAAGTAAGCATCGTACGCAGCGGAGAGAATTCTGTATCCTGAATCCATTTCGCCGGGCGCTCTAAAGACCGAGGACGAACACCGCCGCGACATTTGCAGCGTCGGCCGCTGGATTCATGACCTCGGCTACGTCGCCTCCACTGACGGCAACATTTCGCTTCGGCTCGATCCTCGCCGTATTCTCACGTCGCCCACCGGCATCAGCAAAGGTATGATGGCCCCCGACGATCTCGTCATCACTGACCTCCAGGGCCACAAGCTAAGCGGACGCCGCAATCCCAGCTCCGAGCTCGGCATGCATCTCCTGATTTACAGCCGCCGGCCGGACATTAATGCTGTTTGCCATGCTCATCCTCCCGCGGCCACTGGTTACGCTGCGGCCGGCGTTCCTCTCAACAAAGCAATCCTGTGCGAACTAGTTCTCTCGCTCGGCTGCATTCCAGTCGCGCGCTACGGAACGCCTGGAACCACAGAGCTCACCGAAGCACTCGAGCCCCTCGTCCAGAGCTACGAAGCAATTTTGATGGCTAATCACGGCGTCGTCTGCTACGGACAGGATCTGCTCTCGGCTTTTTTCCGCATGGAAACCACCGAGCACTTCGCTCGCGTCGCCCTAGTAACCGAACTAATCGGCAAACAAGTCTTGCTTTCCAGCGGAGATGTGGAAAAATTGCTCGCGGCGCGCGCCCGCTATGGCGTTCAAACGGCTTCGTCGATCGGTCCCGATTGTCCGGTCACATCGGATGCAGCCGATTCCGAGCGAATCACGCTAACGCGTCGCGAACTTGAAGTGCTCGTTGACGAAGCCGTACAAAAAGAACGTTCGCGCCGCTAGCGCCGAATCGGCCACGCATCAGCAAGAAGCGAAAGTGATTGTGATTTTGCGTCAGGGCACGGCTTTTAGCCGTGCGTAGCGTGAAGTACGTTTTGTTTGCGGCCCGTTTTAGGACACGGTAGTTTTGCCGGAGGATCAAGGATGGGCGAAGCACTCGGTATGATCGAAACGCGCGGGATGGTAGCGATGATCGAGGCCTCGGACGCGATGGTCAAAGCGGCTAAGGTCACGCTCGTTGGCTGGGAGAAGATCGGCTCGGGCTACGTCACCGCGATGGTCCGCGGCGATGTCGCCGCCGTGAAAGCAGCCACCGATGCCGGTGCCGCCGCCGCCCGCCGCGTCGGAGAGTTGATCGCCGTACACGTCATCCCGCGGCCGCACCAGTCGCTCGAAGACGTTCTGCCCATCGGCAAAACGCCGATGGCAGCGGCGAAGTAGCCGTCGCGATTTCGGCAGCGCACGAGTATTCGGCGCATCAGCGCCCGGTGTAGAGTAGTCTTCGCAACTGTCTGTTTTTGACTGTGGAGTTTCAGGTGGCCACGTTGCGGCGTATTTGGCTAGAACTTTTCGCCGAAGTGATTAGCTCATGATCCTCGCACGCATCGTCGGCACCGTCGTTTCCACTCGTAAGGACCCGCGCCTCGAAGGGAAAAAACTCCTCATCGTTAAACCCATCAGCCCCGAAGGCGCGGACGAATCCGGCTACCTTGTCGCCGTCGATACCGTCGATGCCGGCTTTCGCGAGACCGTCCTCGTCGTGTCGGGCAGCTCCGCCCGCATGGGCGCCGAATGCAAAGACCGTCCGGTTGACGCCGCCATCATCGGCATCGTCGACACGATTCAACTCGACTCGCTCCACGAAGCCGAACTCGCCGCCGCGCGAAGAAAATGACCCCGCAGCAAATCATTGTCATTCTGAGTGCAGCGATGGATCTCAACCTCTCCTTCGCCGCTTGTGATCCGGCTCCGTGCGATTTGGACTCGTCTGCCGGAGGGCGAAATCAATGATTCTAGGTCGCGTCATCGGCAAGGTCGTCGCGACCATGAAAAACGAAAGCCTTCACGGCCAGCGGCTGCTCATCGTCCAGCCGATCGATCGCGACGGACACGACAAAGGCAAAGCCGTCGTGGCGCTCGATTCGGTGGGAGCTGGTGCGGGCGAGGTCGTCTACTGGTGCCGCGGCAAAGAAGCCAGCTTCCCGTTTCTTCCTGCGGAAGTTCCCACGGAGACGACGATTGTCGGCATCGTCGACGAAATCAACGTTCCCGCACGATCCGGAAATTCCTGAATGCTGATCGCACGCGTCATCGGTGACGTAGTCGCCACTCAAAAAGATCCCTCGCACCACGCGCGCAAAATCCTGCTCGTTCAGCCTCTGAATCTCGACGGCTCCGACCGCGGCGGAGCCGTGCTCGCGCTCGATGCCGTTGACGCCGGAATCGGCGAGCGCGTTCTACTTTCCACCGAAGGCTTCTCCGCGATGACTGCTGTCGGCCGCCCAAATTCTCCAATCGATGCAGCGGTTATTGGGGTAATCGATGAGGTCAGCCTGATCGAGGGCGTCAAGTAGCCTCGCCGCTCGGGCGAACCGCATTTGAAAATCGCAATTTTTTTGCGATTAGACTTGAACCCGACCGTTTCCTTTGTTGAGGTTGCGGCGATTTCTAATCGCGGATTTGCGATTAGAAATTGATGCTGGAAGGCTAAGGGCTGCGAGTCGGAATTCGGGGCGCACGGCTCCCCGTAAGCCCTGAGTAGCCGCCGATAGCGCAATTTGTCTCATCATACAAAAACAAGAAATGGTAGCGCGGATTCAAGCAGATGAAAATCCGTAAAACTACGCAGATCTGTGGAAAGTTGTTCGCAAGTCCAGGGGTTCTGGTTGCGGGATACACTCAAAGCGCCGGCTAAACGGGCGGCCGCCGAAAAAATGGGCAGCGCTCGCTGCATCGAACGCCGCCCACCCCCGCCACTACCAAGAAATCCCCGGCCGCCGCAGTTTGTTATTTTCCTGCTACCGTGCCGCCCGCCACCGAAATGTATTTCGCCTTGCCTCCAAAATGAACCTCGGTGATCTGGTTGCTATCAGTCACGACGGAGGTATACGAGGCCCTGCTCTGCCCGTCTTTCCACTCGATCGGGGCCTCAGCAACCACTTTCCCGTCACGCGAAATTGTCATCTTCGATTCATCCGCGGATACTTGATACGTTCCGGGCTTGAGATCTTTGCCGGCCAGCGTCGCCGCGTTGTGCAGATCGACGGCGACACGGGAAACCGGCTTGACCGTTTTTGAATCGTCGGCGCGAGCTGCGATCGGCATCGCCAAAGCAAGCGCCGCCAGAATTGTCATCACAAAGTTCATTCGACGATTTTCCATTTTGATTTCTCCTTGTTCTCACTCGCCCCTTGCAAACTCTTAGACGCCATGACTTCTGCACCGAGAGCGCCATTTCAAAAGATTCATAAAAAAAGCCTTACACCAATCGTTACAACCGAATCACTCCGCATGCGAACACCGTTCGTGCGAAATCGGACAACTCGCTCGGGCCGATGAGTAAAAATTCAACGCTCTACCAATATTCGGAGAGCGTCGAGCGCAACGAAATGCATTTCGCTGCGCTCTTCTTGTATACGGTGGGCGACAGTGAATAGTTCCAATCCGGGCGAAAATTCAAAAACTTCTCAAATTGTGATTTTGGGCGCTTTTCCAAGTGCACCCTTTAGGTGCACTTGTTTCCGGGGCCTGGGCGGGTCAATTGACACCCTGCCCATGCTCAGGAATAATCGCTCGACATGATCGGGTCGCTCCGCGGCAAGCTTATTGAGAAACGTCCCAACCAGATTCTCGTCGATATTAACGGCGTCGGGTACCAGGTTCAGATTCCGCTCTCCACATTTGCGAGCCTCGGCGCGCTCCATGCCGAAACGAGTCTCTTGATTCACACGCACGTGCGCGAGGATCAGCTCACGCTCTATGGTTTCGTGACTGCTCGCGAAAAGCAGTGTTTTGAGCTCTTAATTTCTGCGTCTGGCGTAGGTCCTTCGCTCGCGCTGAAAATTCTTTCCGGGATGAGCATCGAAGAGCTGGTTCCCGCGATTCGCAAAGGCGATCTTGCGCAGCTCGTGAAAATTCCGGGTGTCGGCCGCAAGACGGCCGAACGAATCGTAGTCGAGCTGCGCGACAAGCTTGTCGTGATCGACATTCCGGACGCGGGCAAACCGAGTACGCGCTCTCAGCTCGAGGAGGACGTAGCATCGGCTCTTAGCAATCTCGGTTACGATACGAAGTCTGTCGAGCGCGCCATCGAAAAATCGCGCGCCGCAAGTGGCGCCGATTTCGAAAAACTGCTGCGCTCGTCGCTCCAGATTCTCGGCAGCTCCGCGATGCAAAAATCGGCCCGCGCAGGCCGCGACGAATGACCGACAATCGCAGCCGGATTATTTCAGGTAAAGCCCTTGATGAAGACGTCCGCATCGACGCCAGCGTCCGCCCCAAAAAAATGGAAGATTTTATCGGGCAATCACGGGTAAAAGAAAATTTGAAAATCGCCGTTGATGCCGCTCGCAATCGCGGTGAGGCGCTCGACCATGTGCTGCTCTACGGTCCACCCGGCTTGGGAAAGACCACCCTCGCACAAATTCTTGCCAATGAAATGGGATCGGCGATCAAAATAAGCTCCGGCCCTCTCCTCGAGAAAAAAGGCGACCTCACGGCCGTCCTCACGTCTCTCGACGCGCGCGATTTTTTCTTTCTCGACGAGATTCACCGCCTGCAGGCCGCGCTCGAAGAGATTCTTTATCCCGCGATGGAGGATTTCCGAATCGACCTCATCATCGGCCAGGGCCCAGGCGCGCGCGTTCATCCCTATCAGTTGAATCGCTTCACGTTGATTGGCGCTACCACCCGAGCAGGGCTGATCATGGCACCCCTACGTTCGCGCTTCGGGATCGTTCATCGTTTGGAATTTTATTCGCCCGAAGATTTGCAGCGCATTGTGGACCGCTCTGCAAGAATTCTCGGAATCACGATAGACCGCGAAGGCGCTGCCGAGATCGCCCGCCGCAGCCGCGGCACTCCGCGCGTTGCGAATCGTTTACTGCGGCGCGTGCGCGATTTTGCCGAAGTGCGCGCGAATGGCGACATAACGCTCGGCGTGGCTCGCGATGCTCTCGCGATGCTCGGCGTCGACGAGCATGGCCTCGACGAAGTGGACCGCAACCTGATGCTCACGATCATTCAAAAGTATTCAGGCGGTCCGGTCGGCCTGAATACGATCGCCGCATCCATGAGCGAGGAAGAAGACGCCATCGAAGAAATCTACGAGCCTTACCTGATGCAACTCGGACTGCTCGACCGCACTCCGCGCGGCCGCATCGCCACGGCGCTCGCCTACAAACATTTTGGATTCGACGAGCCCCGCCGTCAGCCAGCACTTTTCAGCTAACCGATCACTGAGAGAACCTGCGGTGACCTAGATTCGGTTTTATACAGAGGTGTTTTCAGACTTTTTTTCGGCGCATGCGGCCATCGACCGCCAACACGCCGGCTGACAGGCCGCCGACGGCAACTCCACGTGCAGCCAGGCCACCCATCGCGATCGCGCCCAGCGCTAAGCCGCCCAGCGAAATCAACCCAATTGAGATTCCGCCCAACGCGACAAGTCCTATCGCTTTGCCGCCAAGCGCGATCACGCCACGTGCGTTTCGGCCGAGCGCAATGTATCCACGCGCCGAATCGCCGAGCGCGAGCCAGCCGCGCGCTTCGTCACCAATTGCGATGATGCCGCGCGCTTTGCCGTGAGGCTCGTCGCGGTAGGCGATATCAAATAGCGGCAATCCTGCAAAAGTGCGGTCTGAGCGCCTGCGAATCGGTTTGTGTGAGCCGCTTTCATATTCCCGTTAATCAACCTGAGGCTACGTGGGCGCACGGTGGGTGTCAACGATTTACCCCGACGACGCAGGCGCGTCAGTCCACTTTGGCTCTACCCTAATTTTGGATCGCAGCTACCATCCGCTATGCACGATATCCGCATTCGCACCGCTCTCCGGAGCGACCTTCCTCGCCTCACCGAGATTTACAACTACTACGTAATCCACACGCCGATCACCTTTGACCTTGCGCCACACACGGTGGAAGCGCGCATCCCGTGGTTCGAGCAGTTTGCCACCAGCGGACGTCATCGTCTTCTGGTGGCTGAAGAAAACGGCATCGTGATCGGGTATGCAGGCACCATGCGATTTCGCAACAAAGCCGCCTATGAAACGAGCGTCGAAACCACGGTCTATTGCAGCCATGACGCCCTAGGACGCGGAATCGGCAGCCGTCTTTACGCCGCGCTCTTCGAAGCGATCGCAGGCGAGGACATTCACCGCATCATCGGCGGCTACACGCTTCCGAATCCGGCCACGCTTGCGCTGCACGAGCAATTCGGTTTCAAGCCGGTTGCGGTCTTCAGCGAGGCAGGACGCAAATTCGGGCGTTACTGGGACGTAGGGTTCTCCGAGCGGCCATTGCGACTTCCGAGGGGTAGATATTGCAGCGCAGCTTTAAGAATTCACAGCTGAGATTCTTGCCTTCTACGGGCCCGAAGAAAAGGTGTTGCACGATTTGATGCTGCCGGAGTCAAGACCGCTTTTGAACCAATGTGTGCGTTGCGCAGACGTGCCGTGTGTAAATTTGTCGGGCATCACGCGGCCCGTTGCCTGCTTTTGCAGGCGATCGTCACCCACGGCGGCTGCGGCATTCAGGGCGGAGGTAACGTCGCTTTGGTCGATCAAGTTTCGCTGCTCGGTAGAATTTCCCCAAACGCCCGCGAAGCAATCGGCTTGCAGCTCGAGAAGCACCGAGAGCTGATTGGCCGCGCGCGGGTTGCGCTGCTGCTCGGCGCGAACGGTCCGTTCGATGCCGAGAATTTTCTGCACGTGATGGCCGATTTCATGAGCAATTACGTACGCCTGCGCGAATTCGCCCGAGGCTCTGAAGCGAGTGCGAAGCTCATCGAAGAATCCAAGATCGAGATACACCTTTTCGTCGCCGGGACAATAGAACGGACCCGTGGCAGTTCCGGCCTGGCCGCATGGGGAATTGATCTCGTCGCGAAACAGAACAAGCTTTGCGTGGTGGTAGTGCGGAATCAGCCTGTCCCAATCGGATTGCGTGTCGTCCAGAACGAACGAAACGAACTGGACTTCGCGTGACTCGGCCGCTTTACGCGCGGGATCCTCGGGGCGTCTCACAGCGGTCGAAGCGCCCGGGGGGCCGGGATGCAGAAAAGGCGAGATCAGGTCCCGCTTGAAGATAAAACTGAGAACGAGCAGAACTAAAAGGCCGCCGATGCCGAACGGTATGCCGCCGCCTCCGAATCCAAAGCCGCCGCCACCGCTGCTATCGCGACGGTCTTCAATATCGCCGCTGACGTCGCCGGGAGTCCAGCGCATGAATCACCTCAGGAGAGAAGTACGGACCTACGAAGAGTATACGTGACCGAGCTTTCCAAGCGGAGCAAATGGTTCGGGGCCGGAGATGGTTCAGGTCCGGAAAATGTGCAGGTATCATGGCTTGTTCGCAGGTGCGGCAGCTCTTGAGATGACGACTGTGTACTTATCGCTGGGATCGAATATGGGGGATCGTGCGGAGAATATCGCGCGAGCGATTGCAGCACTGGGTCAGCACGGTGTGCGCGTGATGCAAGAGTCTTCGTTGTATGAGACTGAACCGCTGGAAATAAAGGAGCAGCCTTGGTTCTTGAACAGCGCGATTGTGGCAGAGACGGAGCTTTCGCCAGAGCGATTGATGGAAGTACTGCTCGAGATCGAGCGCGAGATGGGCCGTGAGAGGCGCGTGCCGAAGGGACCTCGGCTGATCGACATGGATATTTTATTGTACGGCTCGGAGGTTGTTAGGGCGGCGGGGCTCGAGATTCCGCATCCGCGGATGGCGGAGCGGAAGTTTGTGCTTGTGCCACTCGCGGAGATTGCGGAAGAGGTGAATCATCCCGTCTCGATGATGGCGATTGCGGAGATGCTGGAAGCGACGGCGGATCAGAGCGAAGTTAGGAAGTGGCGAGGTAAAAGTTCCGCCACAAATGAACGTAGATCGTAGACTGGTTCGGGCGCTGCGGCCAGGGCTTACGAACGCCTTATTGCGCGTCCGTAACCTTGCCCTTCACGAAGGTCACCTTGAGATCCTTATACACATAAATCTGTTTGGGGCCGAGGTTGATGATCTTTTCCGGCTGTCCGAGTATCGCAATAACATCGTCCGGAGTTTGGCCCATCTCAACCGTGGCCGGTGGAGCTGGTGGAGCTGAAGCAGGCTGTTCCGCGGCCGGCTGCTGATTCGCGCCGCCTGCCGCTGCCGGTTGCTGATTCGCGTCGCCGCCTGCAGCTCCCTGCTGTTGGTTCCCCTTGTTGTCCGCCTGCGCAGAATCGTCCGGTTGAACTTTGAGGACTTCTGCGACAGTGCTCAACACCTGATCGGGGGTGGGAGCCGCGCCATGCGGATAAATAAATTTGAGTGTGGAATAGTACCGAACGTCCTGGATGGCATCGGTGAACAGCGTGAAAGTGACGCCGTCGCCCAGCACATCAATTCTCGTCACCCAAAACTTCTCCCCCGTAACAAAATATCGCGTCTGCACGGTCTTCGGCGGCGGATGTCCTATCATGCTGCCGAAACCCTGCATCTTCTCATGCACCCCAAAGGCGCCCGAAGAGAGCTTCCCGTCCTTATAAGTGTTTTGCGGCGGCGCTTGCGTCGCGGTGCTATACATCAGCAACTTATCCTTCTGCAGGATGAGAATGGCGCCCGCGGTGACGATGTCGCTCTTGTCGTCAGTCGTCTTTGTGAGCGCGTACTGTGCTTCCAACTTCTGTTGAAGCCCCGCCCCCTGGCCGGCGCTGCGGGGACTTATCCCCAGACACGAAAACAAGATTGCTGCGACAACGATTGACTCAATGATTGCTCTCCGCGAAAACATAGCTTCCTCACCTAAAAAGAATTTGTTTCGGGGCGCGGGAGGCACCCCATTCCTTGCAACGCCGTAACCGTCGGAATTACCAGGGGCGGAACACGGGTGCCGGACGTATATTTGCCCAGCACCCCGCCTTCAATCACAATTTGCCGCTGACTCTGCGTCCTCAATGGCCCGCAGAAACCGCGCTATTTGCCGCCTTGGCTTGAACCGGCCTGCTGCTGCACTTCGGTCTCAGCTGCGTCGGCATCCTTCTGCTGATCGTTCAATTGCGCTTCCACGTCCAGGTCGGGCTGCGCTTGTCCGTCAGGATTCGCGCGGCCGCCAGGCTTCGGGCCGGCCGGGATACCATTCTTGCCCTGGTTCTCGGCGAGAGTCTTGAGACCGGAATCGAGCTGCTCGCGGAAGTGATTGTGCATTTCCTGCAGATCGTCCACGGCCATCGCAACCTGCGAACCCGAATGGCAATCGCCCTTCTGGCTGCTGCTGATGAGGACCTTGACGTTCTTGTTCCCGTCCGGACTGTCTTCAATGCGCGTGACCACATCACCGGGCGAAAGAGAACAGTCTGAGCCGTCCGGCGCCTGTTCCGTAAGGATCGTCGCAACGATAAACGTCCTGTGATTCGGATCGAGCGCGGCAGGTACTTCCTCCTGCTGTGCGGATGCATCAGCGGATGCTCCTCCCGAGGTTGCGGCAGCTGCGGGCTGCTGAGGAGCGGCGGCAGAGGCCTTTTCGGCCTCGAGCTGAGCGCGCACTTCGTCAGCGATTGCCTGTTTCACTTCGGGCGTAAGAGCAGGTCCGGCGCTATCGCCACCACCGGCGTTCTCGGCCTGCTGGCCGCCACCGGCATAGTCACCCATTGCCTGCGCGTTAGCCGCAGCAGCGGCATTCGCATTTGCCTGTGCTTGCGCTGCGTAGGCAGCCTGCAAATTCTGACTGATCACATAGTCGGTCATCCACAAGGCTGCGCTGGCATAGACCGGATACGGATTGAAATAGTAGCCATAGTATCCGTACCACGGCGCTCCGCCCCATCCCCATGAATAAGCGACCGGTGCCGCCCACGGGTTATACGCCCAACCGTAAAATGCCGGACCGTAGTAGTAGGCGGGAACGTAGCCGTAGTAGCAGCAGTAGCCGCCGTAGTAATAGCCGCGGTAGCCATACGCATAGTAGTGCCCGCCATAGTAGTAGGTGCGGCTCGAATAATAATGACCGCCCCGAACGTACCGGTGATCGACATATCCGCGACCCCGGCCCGTGCTAACCGTGCGGATGTGTTCGCCCTTCGCATTCACGTGCTCGGATGTCACGGTTCGCCCGCCGTGCGCGTTCTTGCTAATCGTCGCGCCCTTAGCGGTGTGGATCGAGCTGACGTGTCCATTCGAATTGACGCGAGCCGTAGCGCCGCTCTTGGTGGTGACAGTCTTCGGAGCTGCGGCCTTAGTGCCAGCACCACCGGCCTTGGCGTTGGATGCGCCGCTTGCCTTGCCGCCGGCTGCGCCCGTTGCGCCGCCTTTGCCGCCAGCTGCTGCGGTGGTGCTCTTGCCGCCAGCCGCTGCGGCGGTGGTCTTGCCGCCGGCTGCTGTGGTGGTGGTCTTGCCGCCAGCCGCTGCGGCGGTGGTCTTGCCGCCGGCTGCTGTGGTGGTGGTCTTGCCGCCGGCCGCTGCGGTGGTGGTCTTGCCGCCGGCTGCTGTGGTGGTGGTCTTGCCGCCAGCCGCTGTGGTGGTCGACGCCCCGCCCTTGCCTGCGGTGGTTGCGCCGCCCCTGGCTGTGGTGGTCGTTGCCCCGCCCTTGCCTGCAGTGGTCGTTGCGCCACCCTTGCCTGCGGTGGTCGTCGCGCCGCCCTTGCCTGCGGTGGTCGTTGCGCCGCCCTTGCCTGCGGTGGAAGCGCCGCCCCTGCCTGCGGTGGAAGCGCCGCCCCTGTTTGCGGTGGAAGCGCCGCCCCTATTGCCGCCGGATGATGGCGCCGAATGCTGAGCGGGTGCGGAGTGTTGGGCGGGCGCCGCATGCGGCGCTGATCCGCCACCACCACCTCCTCCCTTGTTTTTCTGAGCGTGAGCAATGCCCGGAACGACTATCAAAGCGAGCAGAACAAACAACAACTGAATGATCTTTCGATTCAAATGGGCCAGGTTCATTTCACTGCCTCCTGATTCATGCAATTTCTTTTTCTCTCCGCTTCACTACTAAGAATGTGCAGCGTCCCCGAAACTCAAATTCTCACTACGCCTCTACCCGATGGGCGCATCACGCGCAATCCGGCGCGCCTCACGTCTCGAAGCCGTCGCCGGAGATATTCAAGGCGAATGGCTGCTTCGTCGGAAATAGAAGGCAAAGAACTCGATGGATTCCCGCTTTTTCCCCGGAATCTTGAGCAAACAATAGGTCAGAGTAGTTTGCATGTCAACTCTAGTTGCAGCCCCGTTTCGAGCAGCCGCACTGCCGCTTACAAGCGAGTCCATCGCTGGGTCCTCACGCCGACCAGACCCAGGCTTTCTAACGAATGAACCTGCCGAATCGAAACACCCTTCACTGCGCATTGCGTATTTTTCGGCCCTTTCCCGTCACGATGTGCTCCGAGAAGCTGACGAACTCAAGCTGTTTGCACAAATGTTCGAGTTTTCTTTCCCGGCAAGCCGTTTTTCCGCATCCAAGGCAGATCAGCAACTTTCCCGGCGCGTTGCTTGGCATTTTTTCGTCGGGTATGATTTGAAATAACAGGGAGCGCCAAGAGCACGGGCTTGTGCGCGTTCACGGCGAAGAAAATGTCCGGCGACGATACGCAAACGCGAGGAGTCAGCACTGTCACGCTAAGGATTCTTGTTGCGCTAGGTGTCATCGCGCTTCTCGCAGGCGCTGAGTACGCAATCCCGAGGTGGCTGCATTCCGGCCCAGGCGATAGCGGATCATTTTTTTCGTCGAATAGCTTTCCCTCGAATAGCTCCGCGCCAGGACCGTCAGCCCCTGATTCCCGGCCTGCGCCGTCAGTAAAGCCTGAGCCTGGTTCGGATCCCGCCACGGTCCAAGGCAATCGCAGATCCGTGAATCCGAAATTTCCCTCACTGAAATCGCTACCGTGCCCGACGGGCGACGCACAGTGCTGGGACCGGAAAAAACGCACCGCCACGCACAGACCTTCTGGGAACGCAGGCGTAGGTTCCCAAGCATCGCCGCCTTCGGATCCTCAGGTTTCATCTGCACCGCAAGACGCCACACAACCGTCGAGGTCTGGAGAGAACACGCGTGCCACCGAAGAAAAGTTGCGCGCGACAGAAGACGCAACTGCCCACCTCGTGGCGCTAGAGCGCGAAGAGCGCGACCGTCTCTCCGATCGCGCCCGTGCGATGAGCGAGCGTGTCGAAGCGGCTCAGAAGCAGCAGCCCGCACTAGGACAGCAGCGCGAAGATCTCGCCTTCTCGCAACAACGATTGCAGAACGACCTGAAGCAAGCGGACGCAGCCCTAAAGACTGCCGACGTTCAGAAGGCGAAAATCTATTTGGACCTCGCCAAAGGTGAGCTCGAGAAGATTGCAAAACTTCTCGGCCGCCAATAGACCCGGCCGCAGAAATTGTGCATCCGAGATGAAACGCAGTGTCCATCAGCTTGCTCGCAGCACTTTCAGCCAATGCAGCGTAACTGGCTTGGGATCGAGCGCTTCGAGTTCGATTTCGGCTGCAGGGCCTTCGCTGCGTTCGCGCCAGCGGTAAACGCCCGGCTCGGTTTCTTCGCGCACGCGGCCGCTGGCCGGCCGAAGGAAGTCGCGCGCGTCATCGAGAGAAGCAGTCTCGCGCGTTGCAGTCCGCGAGAGGGCTTCGACGGCATAGCTGCGCAGAAGCTTCGGCCAGTAAGTTTCGAACAGGGCTGACGAAGCGAATATATCGCTCCAGGCGACCTCGCCGCCAAACGCAACCACAACGCCGACTACATCGTGCTGCTTTGTCGCCCGTTCAAACCGGCGTTGTAATTGCCCAGCGAGCTCTTCGACGGACCTTCCCACGCGCGGCGATTCGTAGATCTGTTTGTAGGACATGGTCGGAGCGTTCGAGGCAATCGCAGCGTCAACATCGTTGCGAGAAACAGTTGGCGGTGCTCCTGCCGCTGTCGCTGAGCCCGTGCGAGCACTGCTCATCGGAGCAGCGCCGCGCACCGCCGCCCAAACCTGCGTCTGGCTCTGATCGACAGCCGCTTTTTCACGCACGCTGGGGTGCACGATTGTCCCGGCAGCCTGGAATTTATCCGATCCGCCATTCCACCGTCCGTGCTCGACGCAAAATACGCTGAGAGGAAGCGGCTCCGCGCCGATGGGAACGATGCGATCTTTGCCGATGATACGATCCTGTTTGCCACCGGAAACCACCTCGCCCGCGAGAAGTAGCAACGGGCGCTTGCCGCGGTTGAGGAGAACCAGCTGATTCACTTGCGCGCTGCCGTAAGAAGTTGTCCCGCCGCCACCTTCTCGAGTACGGCGCATATAGCTGCCCTGTTCTGTGACAACTGCATCGCCGGAAGCAAGCGCCTCATCGAGCGTTGCGAAACCGCTCGTATCGGCTTGCTGCGACGCGTACACCGGAAACACTGTGAGATTTTCGTACGTGACGGCCTCGCCTAGCCGCCAGCCTCGCGCGGATTTTTCGTCGCCGCCAGAGGCAGCCCGAACGTTCGAATCGACATTGGTCATCAGAATCACTCCCGCCGCGAGGGCGAGAACGGTCAGCGCGAGAATTCCGGAAACGGTGTTGCTTTTGGGTCTGGGTCTCATGAAGTCCTCCTCGGCCGGGCTCCTGCCATGGAGTCGCACTGCGCGGCCTTCTGTCGTGAGAACGAGCTAGGACGAATTCCTTGCACGTTTTTTGGAGGGCTGAAGCAGACGCGAGGAAGTGACTGCGCCGCTCTAAACTAGAGATGCTCGCGGTCTCTCTGGTGCTTTTCGCGCTTCTTTCGGTCTTCCTCTTCCTGGCGTTCGAACTCGACCATTTCTTCCTCACTCATCTGGTAGTCCTCGCGCGAGGCAAACATCGCACCGTTGCGCTTGTCGCGAGCCGAGCGAGATCCATGGCGGCGCCTGCGTATGGTGAAGTCCATGCTGCGAATAGGCGCTTCGATGGCCCCGGCTTCCACTAGAAGGTCGCCGACTTTCTCGAGAAACTCATGTAGGTGGTAGGGCTTGAGCGAATAAGGGAGCCCTTCCCGCTCGAGCACGGGTTGAGTCTCTTTCGCCGCCAGAACGGGTACGAGGAAAAGAACGCGGATGCGCTTTGGCCGGGCGGTATCGATTTCGGCGTCAGCAGGCGCATCCGCCTGTCCTTGGGCGAGATCCTTAAGAGTAGTGAAAATTGGGCCGCGGACATCCGTAAGCGCCACATTCACGATCACCAGGCTCCAGACTCCGCTGGCGATCTCTGCCAGGGCGTGAGAGGCCAGCGGGACGATCCGGACACGCCAACCCTCGGAATCGAGGACGTTCTTGAGCGCGCGCTGGCTAACGATGTCGTCGTCGATGATCAGGATTCCAACTTCGGCCACGTCGGGGACCTCGGATCGTTTTCCAATCTGTGCCTATCGGCTGATTGGTTGAGTATAAGCCGGGCGCTGAGGCTGAAATTTGGATTCGCCGGAGGGCGTGCCTATAGGCATCCTGTCTCCGCGGACAGGCGAAATAAAAGCGAAATATTCTGCTTGACAAAGCGAACAAAAAGCGAATATCATCCTGCCCGTGCAGCGAGGCTCGCAATGGCCACTTCTCCCGTACTTCGAGTCGATCCGTCGATGCTCCCGCGTCGCCGAAATCGGCCGAAAGAGACCAGTCTCACCCTTTTCCCCACAGCCGCTCGCCACGGCAATTGTGAGTCACCTGGCGGTGCTTCCGCGCCCACTCCGGTCCCCGACCGGAGAACGAAGCCTGCTACGGAACTGGTCGGCATTGCACGCCTCGCTGCTTCCTCCCCCTGTGCCGATGCCAAGCGCGGGACGGAGTATTTCCTGCTGCCCGTTCGCTCGATCCTGAACCACTGCGATTCCGAGCGCGTCCCATTCAGCTGGACAGTGAATCCCTACCGGGGTTGCGAGTTCGGCTGCAAATACTGTTACGCACGATACACCCACGAGTATATGGAGCTGGATGGCGGCGAATTCGAATCCAAGATTTACGTGAAACAGAATGCCGGGCCGCTGGCGGAGCGCGACCTTGCGAGCGAAAAAATCTGGGGCGAGCATATCGCCATCGGCACAGCGACGGACCCCTATCAGCCGGCGGAGCGCGAATTCGGCGCTACGCGCGCGATTCTCGAAAAAATGGCGGAACGCCAAGGGCTGAGCCTTTCGATCACCACGAAATCGAATCAGGTGGTGCGCGATATCGACGTGATCAAGAGGATTTCCGAGCGCTCGTCCATCACCATTCACATGACGGTGACGACGCTGCGCACGCGTCTTGCGCACATGCTCGAGCCGCGCGCGCCGCGCCCCGACATGCGGCTGGCTGCACTGCTGCAATTGCACGAAGCGGGGATCAATGCAGGCGTGAACGCGATGCCGGTGCTGCCCGGTTTGACGGATCGCGACGAGGATCTCGATGCTCTTGCACGCGCCGCGCGCGATTACGGTGCGCAATGGATCGCGGCAAGCGTACTGTTCCTGATGCCGTCGTCGCTCAAGCAATTCCTGCCATTCATCGACGCGAAATTTCCGAAGCTAGCGAAGCGCTACCATGAATGGTACCGGCGTAACGGCTACGCGCCGGAGGAGTATCGCAAGGAAATTGCGGAGCGGTTCCAGAACTTGCGCCAAAAGTATGGGCTTGGCTCGCGCCCTGATCGTCCGAGCGCGGAGAAGCAATGGCGCTCGCCGCAGCTAGCTCTGGATTTGAACGCTTCGACCTGAGTCGGAAGCGAAGGAGTGGCATCCACTGCGCACCGGGCACAAGTGCAGTCCGTGACGGTGGCGTCTCGCCGGCTCTTTTACAACTCCAGCGCTCAGGCTATTCGCTTACGGCGTGATGATGCGCGAAGCTTCTTGAGTGGCTTCTGTGGGAAGCGGGAATCGCGCGCAAAGAAAACTCAGAAACGCGCGCGAAAGCGGTCGGCCGTTGGTTTCCTGTTTGCCCACGCGCAGCAGGAACACCAGCAGCTGAAAAATCTCCGAATCCTTCAGCGTTGAAAAACCAGCGCGAGCCGATTCTTCTTTCTTAAACTCCTGCAAGAATGCTGCGACATGTCCGTACAGGGCGCGCGCTAGCGGTGCATCGGGCGGCCGCTCGTAATAAATTCCAGTTCCGAGCGTGCGATAGGTTTCCGCGAGCGCTTCGAAAGCCGCAAGAACTGCAGCATCGTTTAATTCCTTGTTCTCGATCTGCAAGCGAAGGATTGTGCCTCCGAGGCCTGCAACAACCGGCCAGCGCTGGTAGACGAATTCCACGGGAAACTGAACGTTGGGATACGGAAATTCCTCTCGCGGAGTCGGCTTGCGATGCTCGGCTTCGTAGCGGTGAGCGGCGATCAAGTACGAGCAATCAATGGGACAATCGATCGTAACCTCGCGTCCCTCGCCGCAGCAGATGGCGCAGATCTTTTCGCCCTTCGCGGGACAGAACCGCTTCGGCGGCCGCTTTTCACAAATCGGGCAGCGCATTGACACTCCTTACGCAGACAAAAATCGTTGTAGTGCAGAAGAATTAGAGTACGAGAAGACCGGAGACGCGGCAAGCGGCGAGGCGCGAAAAGCGTTCGCTACTTACTGGCAGGCTGCGGGACGGCGCGCGCTTCGAGCAACGCTATCTCTTGGAAAATTGTTTCGACCGTATGTTCGTCGCCGAATTTCGAATTGATCATCAAGTCGTAGAGCGACCGAAGAGGCCATTCCTTGCCGAAGTAGTGACGAATAAATGCAGCTCGTTCGGCATCCACTTCCTCGACAAGCTGCGCCGCCTCTTTTTCGGATTTTCCAAGCGTCATGATGCGGCGAATCTTTTCCTCTACCGGCGCGTAGATAAAGACGTGGAAGACGTCCGGCCGATCGCGCAAGATATACGGCGCCCCGCGGCCCACGATGACGGAATTGCCGCGCGAAGCGACGTCTTCCACCACCCTGTGCAGCACCGCGACCATCCGATCGGCATCGAACATCTGCGATTCGCCTTCGAGCGGTAGCGTGCGTTCGTAGCTTCCCCTCGCGTATACCTTGAAGAGCCGGTGAAGCAGCGAATCGCAGCGCTCGTCGCAATGAAGAGCGGCCCGGTGGTCCACTTTCGCGACGCGGGCGATTTCCGCGGTCAGCTCTTCGTCCCACACCTTCCAGCCCAGACGAGCGGCCAGGCGCTTCGCGATGTTGGCGCCGCCGCTGCCGTATTCCCGCTCGAGAGTGACAATCCGGATCTGCATCGCCCTGCCTTGGGCCTAGTGTACTGCGATCGGGCCGCCGGGCTTTACTTTTTTCATAAGGAAGACGAAGGGAATCATCGCGAGGACGGCAACGCCCAGCATTTTGAAATTATCGATGTAAGCGAGCATCGTCGCTTGTTGCGTCACGAGATTCGACACCATCCCGTACGCTCGGTGGGTGGCTTCGTAGCTGCTCGATCCGCGCGAAACGAACAGATGCGTCATGGCGTTAATCATCGCCTGTAATCGGCCGCTTCCCGGATTCACGTGGTCCACGAGCTGGTTCTGATGGAATTGAGAGCGGCGCTCAAGCATCGTCGTGACGAGCGAGATTCCCACGCTGCCGCCTATATTTCGCGCGAGATTAATCAGGCCGGACGCCGCATTGTTTTTGTCTTTTGGAAGAAAGGCGTAAGCGACCGTGTTGATCGGAACGAACAGGAATGCCAGGCCAAGCGCCTGAAATGCGCGCGCGGTTGCAACGGTGCGAAAGTCGATCGCCACGTCGAAGCTCGTCATGTGAAAAAGAGACAATCCGACGATAGTCAGGCCAAACAGCAGCAAGATTCGCGCGTCGTAATGGCCGAGCAGATATCCTACGAGCGGCATAGCCAGGATGATGGCGAATCCGCCGGGCATTAGCGCAAGGCCTGCTTGCTGAGCCGTGTATCCCATAATGGTCTGCAGAAACAGCGGAATCAGCACCGTGCTGGACAGCAGCGCAAACCCGACCATAAACATCAGCAAATTTCCAACGGCGAACGAGCGGTCGCGGAAAAGGTGAAGATCGATAATCGGATCTTTGTGGCGCCATTCCCAGACGATCACGGAAATGAGCGCAACGACGCTGATCGTCGTCATCGCGACGATGAAATGCGAGCCGAACCAATCGTCGCGCTGGCCCTTGTCCAATACAACTTGCAGCGTGCCAAGGCCCAGCGCGAGAAGGCCAAGACCAATATAGTCGATGCGAAAGCCGGTTTTCCTTTCCCGTTTCATGTAAGGAGGATCGGAAATCAAGCGGTTCGTGAGAAACAGGGAAATGAAGCCAACTGGAATATTGATGAAGAAAATCCAGCGCCAGGAGAAATTGTCCGTAATCCATCCGCCGAGCGTCGGCCCGATTGCCGGCGCGAGCACGACTGCCATTCCGTAAACGGCAAACGCCATGCCGCGCTGTTTGGGGGGAAACGTATCCGCCAGGATCGCCTGCTCGCTCGGCTGCAGCCCGCCGCCTCCTACACCTTGCAGAACACGGAAAAAAATCAGCAGCCCAAGCGAAGGAGCGAAACCGCAGAGACATGAGCTGATCGTGAACAGCGCCACGCACGACATGTAAAACCGTTTGCGGCCGATCAGTTGGGAAAACCAGCCGCTCATCGGCAAAATGATTGCATTCGAAACAAGGTAGGAGGTGAGAACCCAGGTGGCTTCGTCCTGCCCAGCAGAAAGCCCGCCGGCGATGTGCGGCAGCGCAACGTTTGCGACGCTCGTATCCAGTACTTCCATGAACGTCGCAAGCGTGACGGTCAGCGCGATAATCCAGGGATTAACCGCGGGCCGCTCAAACTCGCGCGGCGCCGAAATGGCCGCGCTGACGCTCATTTCACATATACCTTCGGTTCAACGGACATGCCGAGCCGCAAGTAGTGGTCGTTATTTTCGCCCGGGTCGAGCACGATTTTCACCGGCACGCGTTGCACCACTTTCACATAGTTGCCCGTGGCGTTTTCCGGCGGAAGCAAGCTGGTGCGCGCGCCGCTCGAGCCTGCAATGCTGTCCACATGCCCTTTGTAATCGCGGCCATTGGCGTCCACGTGAATTTTAGCCGCCTGACCCGGCCGCATGTATTTCAGCTGCGTCTCTTTGAAATTTGCCGTGAACCAAACTTCATTGAGAGGGACGATCGTGAACAGCTGCTGTCCCGGCTGGACGTTCATGCCAATCTCAGCGTTTTTCATCACCACGCCATCCACCGGCGCCATGAGCTTGGTGTACTGGAGATTCAATTCCGCCTGCTCGAGCGCCGCTCGCTTTTGCGCGACGCTGGCGATCGCCGAGCGCGCACGCGCTTGCGATACAGCCACCTGTTGCGGACCGGTCTGCGAGGCGCGCCAGTTAGCTTCTGCCTGTAGAAGTCTCGCGCGCGCCTGATGAATCTGCTGTTCGGCCGCCGATGCGGAGGCGGCTGCGGACGCGACGGTCGCAGTGCTGGCCCGAGCGGTGGCCAGCGCTTGGTCGTACGTTTGCTGCGAGACTTCCTGCTTCTCGACGAGTTGTTTGTATCGAACGAGATCGTCCTGCGCCCTTACGTCATTCGCTTGCGCTTGCACGAGCTGCGCCCGTGCGGCGTCGTACTGCTGCTGCGCGGCCGAAACCCCTGCCTTGGCGTTTTCGACGTCCGCTTCGGTGGCGGAGGTTTGGCTCGTAGTATTAATCGAAGTGATTGGGACGTTGATGCCTAGCGATGCCGCCTGCGCCTCCGCATCGGCGAGGTTTGCGCTCGCCTGGTCCGCTGCAACCTGGTAATCCCGCGGATCGATTTCCGCGAGCACGGTCCCCGATTTCACGAACTGGTTGTCGTCCACATTCACTTTTAAGACGTAGCCGGAAATACGCGCGCTGAGCGGCATCAAGTGGCCGTCCACCTGCGCGTCATCCGTGCTCTCGTAGCTCGCGAAATAACGCCACGAAAAAAAGCCGCCAATCAGCAGCACGAGAACGGCGCCAATAATCAGCCACCGCGTCGCAGGATTTCTGCGGAACCGGCTCCGCGCAGTTCCAGACGGCGGAGGCACCGCGGAATGAGTCTCGGATTGAGGCGGCGCACTCTGTGCGTTCGGATCCTGAGTGCTCGGGAGATTGGGCGATACTTCGACGTCCGTTCGCTGTGCCATGGCTATTTTCCTTTGAAGTACTGTTTCACGCCCTCTTCCGCTTGTCCGACGGAGCGGGCGAGAGAAATCTTGGCGTAGTTAAAGTTGTAAAGGCTCGAGATGTACTGTTCGTTTGCGCTGGCCACCGCTTCTTGCGACTGCACCACTTCCACCGTGTCCGTAACGCCGGCCGCGAAACGATCGATCGACTGCGTCAGCGTTTGAGCGGCGAGGTCGATGTTGCTTCGCGCTACCGCCACCTGGTCGGCCGATGATTGCAAATTAAAAAGCGCCGTGCGTACGTCCGCATCGATCTGCCCTCGCAGATTTTCCACGCGTTCGTGGCTCTGCTGAAGCTGCGCATCCGCTTTCAGCACGTCTCCGTGAACGCTGCCGCCTTGAAAGATCGGAATATTCAGCGTGCCGCGAACGTCGAACACGCCGTGGTTCGACGAAAGATGCTGCCCCGCGATGCCGTAATCCGCGTCGAATGATAGCGACGGGAAGTAACCTGCCACCGCGGCTTTACGCGAAAATTCCATCGCCCGCACGTCCGCAAGCGCAGCCTGGTAGTCCGAACGATTTGCATAAGCGCGTGCCAGCGCTTCCTCCACCGTCACTCCTTCGAGCGGCGCGTAAGGCGATTTGTCCGTCAGATCGAATTGCTGGCCCGGCGCCAGTCCGATTACCCTGGCAACCGTCAGTTTTTGGATTGCGAGGTCGTTCCGCGCTTGAATCAACTGTTGCTCGCGTGTCTGCAATTCCACTTTCGCGCGCAGCGCATCGATTGCGGGTGAAGTCCCGGCGTTGAAGCGATCGTTCGCTTGATCGTAGAGCGCCCGCGCCGTCTTCACCTGCGCAGCGGCCGTTTCGATACGCGCCTCGTCCGCGATTGCCTGGAGATAATTGAATCCCACTGCGAGCACCACCAGGTCCCGAGCGTCCTTGTACGTGTACTCCGCAGATTTCAGGCTCTCACCGGCTGACCGCGTTTTATTGATCGCTTTCCAATCGAAGACTTGTTGACTCAGGTAGGCGCGCGCGTCGAAATATGAAAAAGGTCCCACAATGCTCGGAACGTTTGCGCCCGGAATAGTGAAATTCAGACCGAACTCTCTCAGGTTCACCTGCGATACATTCACCAGCGGAGTCGCGGTCAAGTGCGGAAGCAGCGCGCTCAACTCTTGCCAACGCGTGCCGTGCGCCGCCTGCACGTCCTGACTCGAAAGCAACGCACCAAGGTTCTGCTTTAACCCGCGTTCAATCGCATCGTCGAGCGTGATCGGCAAAACGCCTGGGACAAATTTCCCCGGCACGCTGCCGGAGAAATTGCTTTGCGTTTGCGGCCCCGCTGGATATTGCGTCTGGTTGCCGCTCGACGTGCCGCTTGATGAACCCGATTGCGCCGATGGCCCAGCCTGAGGGTTTGGTAACCCAGGTTGTGCTAACTGCGCGGACGCGACACTCATCGTACCGACTAAAAAGGACAGACTGAGGAGGAATAACTTGAGAAACCGGCTTTTCACGAGGTGGCCTCCTTCATCTATAAACCCCATAAATCCTTACCGTAATGGATGAAATTCAGACGCCAAAGACTCAACGGCGGCCCAAAGCGGACTGGGACCTCATACTTTCATTCCTTTATGCTTCGTTTTCGTTTTGTGCTGCTTTGAATTGCATCGGCCCGCAAACTTGGGCAGATGAGGTCCCACGTCTTTTTTGCAGTCGCCTGGAATTGCGTTTCCGGATTGAGCGCCCAGGCCATGGTAAAGCCTATAACGACGGTCTGGATCAGGCGCGCCAGCTCGATCGGCGCAGCGTCGGACCGCACCTCGCCCCGCTTCTGCGCGAGGGAAATAATCTCAGCGAGAATTTTGCGACTGGTGCGCATCCGCTTCTGGAGTTCCGCCCGCACCGATGCGCACGACGCATGCGCAGCGTAGATCGCCCTCAGCACTGCCGGATTTTCGTGAGACTGGCCGGCTGAATCTGCGGCGAGCTCCGCGAGCACGTCGAGAACGGAGCCGGTCGTCGTGCGGGCTTTTTCGAGCGCGCGTTCCACGGCCGCAATGCGCTCGCCCCCGTACGCCGCGAGCACATGCTCCTTCGTTGGGAAGTAGTTGAAGAACGTTCCCTTTCCCACGTCGGCAGCTTCGGTGATGTCTTCCACTGTCGTTTCCAGGAATCCGCGCTCACCAAAAAGTTCCAACGCTGCACGATAAAGCCTCTCGCGGGTCTCAAGACGGCGACGTTCGCGGCGATCTGAGCGCGGGGGCGTGGCAGGCAGGCTGCGCGGATGCCGGATGGCGGGTTGCAAACGAGATTTCAGCATGACCTAGGACGATTATATCTGACTATAGGTCAGAAATGAGCAAGAGTCAATTGGCGGTCCTTACTCGGCGTGGAAACTTGCGGGCTGGATGAAAACGAGAATTCCCCGCGCCGGAGAAGAAGCCTTCGGCGCGGGTCTCTAGCGAAACGCTACTTCGCGCGATGCGGTGAGTGTTTCGTGAGCGTCGAAATCAATAGCCTCGCCGATGGGGGCATCGGCACAGCCCTGTGCAGAACGATGTCTTTCGCGTCAACCTTCTTGCCGTAGAGGCGTTCGTTCGCTTCATTGTCCGGACGAAGCGTGGAACCTTCAAGCGATACGCCGGCGAACAAACCGCGAGCACGCGAATAAGTCAGGACTTCCGCTCGCAGCGTTACGTCCGTGGCTGCCTCCGCCGTTCGCCCGACAGGTCCCGCGGCTGCGGAAGCATCGGCGCCAAGCTTTACTTTGCTGCTCAGAATCGCGCTTGCCCCGCGCTCGTTCATGACCAGCAGCACGAAGTCAGTGGCTTGTCCACCGATTTGAAGTCCGAAGCTCCCACCCTCGAGCGCCATCATTGACGGAGGTCCCCAAGGGCCGCGGAAGTTGTCACCGCTGCGGCACGTCATGACGCCGCGGCCATAGCTTGCACCCACTATAAAGGCGGCTTTCAGTACCGACGGTAGAACGATCACGCAATCGGCTTTGTCGATCAAGTCCTGCGGAATATCGTCCGGGATATCCATAATCTCTTTCGCAACTTTGCCGGCGTTCCGGACGCGGTCGGTTTCTTTAGTGTCGTCGGCAGCGCTAAGCGGCGCTGGATTGACGAAGGAAAGCAGGCCTACGAGCGATGCCACAAGGCACAGGTGCCAGGCTTTTCTCATTTAAATTCCTCCTCAGATGGGCGGGCTTGGTGCAAATCCGGGCCTGCTTACCGCAAGACTATATCAAACGAGAGGGAAAGCGCGAAGATTGGAATATAATTGGCCGCCTTTCGAGCCGATCGAGCCGGCCACCCGGGTTAAATGACGTCTTCCACCTTGCCATGTGCATCTCGAAGAAGTTTTCTCGGGCGTGCAATCATCCTTTCAATCGCGATTCTGTTTGCAATTGCCCGGCCGCTCGCAGCACAGAAGCCGTGCTGCAGTTCGAAACCAGGTCAACAATCGAATGCGAGTACCACGGGTAAAATACGGCCGGACATCGAACGTTTTCGTTCCCGCCTAGATGCGGTGTTGAGCGAGGCTCACGCCAGGAAAGCGGATTGGGGCGTGCTCATCGCGAACCGCGACACCGGCGAAACACTTTTCGACTTGAACGCCGACCGCTATTTTACGCCTGCATCGAATACAAAACTCTTTACGTCTGTGTTCGCGCTTGCAATTCTCGGCACGGGCTATCATTTCCACACCACTCTCGAAGCGACGGCCGCGCTCGGCAGCGATGGAAAACTCGCGGGAGATTTGCTCCTCGTTGGACGAGGTGATCCCGATCTTTCGAATCGTAAATTTCCGTTCCTCGGAAAAGTTGAACACGATGGCCCTACGGAGAAAATTCTCGCGGAAATGGCGGATGCGGCAGTCGCCCACGGCCTGAAAGAAGTCGACGGCGACCTCGTTGCCGACGATCGGTACATTCCTTTCGATCCTTATCCTGCAGGTTGGAGCGTAGGCGATCTGTTCTTCACGTTTGGCGCCCCCGTCACCGCGATCGCCTTCAACGACAATTCCCTCACGATTACGATGTCTCCAGGTGCTCGCGCGGACGATCCTGCCGCTATTGTCGTTGATCCCGCGGAAGCAGCCGCAGGATTCACGCAGCAGATCACCACAAGTGCACTTGGAACCGATCCTCAGCTTGCGGTTGTGCGCCAGCCCGGACCGAACTTTCTGCTTCTTCGCGGATCGGTTCCACTGAGCCACGCACCCGTCAAGCTGGATCTGGCGATAACCGATCCAGCAGAAACAACCGCGCGCACGCTAAAGCAGCTTCTTGAAGCCCGCGGAGTGCGTATCAAGGGTGTCATTCGCGTCGACGAAGCGCCTGCGCCGCAAGCGTTGAAACCCGGAGAAGCACCGGTGCTGCTTTCATCGGAATTGAAGACCGCGGAAGAAAATTCAGCAGCGAATGCGCTCGTACTGGCGGAGCACATTTCGCCCCCGCTTCTTGAAAGCGTGCGCGTGATGAATAAAGTGAGCCAAAATCTCCACGCCGAACTATTTTTGCGGACGATAGCACGCGAAAAGACGGGAATCGGTTCGGCGGAAATTGGAGTGAAGCTCGAGCAGGATTTTCTGAAATCCGTGGGCGTAGCAGAGGACGACGCTGTTCTTACCGACGGCTCGGGGCTTTCGACGAACAATCTCGTAACCCCGCGAGCAGTGGTCGCGTTGCTGCAGTATGCAATTCATCAGCCTTGGGGCTCTGATTTTATGTCCACGTTGCCGATTGCCGGAGTGGATGGAACGCTCGAGGACCGCATGAAAAGCACGTCTGCCGCCGGCTTGATTCAAGCCAAAACCGGCGGTCTCGAACACGTGCACGCACTTTCCGGCTACGCGACAACGGTCGGCGGCGAATATCTCGTCTTTTCGATTTTCGTGAACAACGACCCGCAGCACGGGCGCGATGCAACCGCTGCGATTGATGCGATCGCCTTAGCGATGGTCGAAACAATCGGCGCTCCGGCGCAGCACAAATAGAAAGGTCACCGCGCGTTCGCGTGGTTTTTGTGTCACCGGCCTCCGGCCGGCGTTTTTGAATTTGCATCGCTTTTTTCAGTAGGGGCACGGCATGCCGTGCCCGAACGCGCGGCGTATACATTCGTGCCATCCACGCACCGCGTGCATCCAGTGTGGCGCAGTTGCCGTTCAGTAGCGGAGGCTTCAGCCTGCGCCAACGTAACTTGTAGCGCAGAACGCCAGTGCTTGGCGAGCGCACCCGCGTTCGTTCTTTTCCGTTCTAGCCGTTTCCGCAGTAGGGGTACGGCATAAGCATCCATCGAAAGAGTTGCGATTGCGGCCCCATTCTGTTTTCCACACCCAACCGGGCTACAATTCCATTTTGAGGCATTCGTGTCCCGTCACGCAGAAGAACTCCTCGAATTCGACAAGCTCAAGGAAATCGTCAGCGGATTCACTACCTGCGCGCCCGGGCGTCGCGCTATTCTCTCGCTCGCTCCTCAGCAGGACGTCACCGCCTTAGATTCTGAATTCGCGCTGATCCGCGAGGCGGTCGCGTACCTTCGTCCCGGCGCAGAAATGGGATTCGGCTCGCTCGCAGATCCCGAGCCATGGCTGGCGCAGCTCGCCATTCCTGCGTCGGTGCTCTCCAGCGCAGATCTGCTCGATGTCGCCTCATTGATGGAAACCGTCAATGGCGTGCGGCAGGTGTTCAAAGGTGAGACCGCGAAATATCCGCGCCTTGCGGAGAGCGCAGCAGATTTCGCGGATTTTCGTCATCTGCTAACCGCCATCCGCCGCGCGATTCTCCCAAATGGCGAAATCAGTGACGACGCCTCTCCACAATTGCGGCGCATCCGTTCCGGCATTGCGCAGGCGCGCGACAAAATCCAAAAGTCGCTCGAAAGCATCTTGCGCGCCCGAGGTGAACCGGCCGGCGAGGACTACATCACGCTGCGCAACGATCGCTTCGTCATTCCGGTTCGCGCCGGCGATCGCCGCGCTGTTCCAGGCGTCGTCCATGCTGCCAGCGCTACAGGGCAAACTGTGTTTGTTGAGCCGCTCGAAGCTATCGATTTGAACAATCGCCTCGTTCAGCTTTCCGAAGAGGAAATCGCGGAGATCGCTCGCATTCTCGCCGACTTGACCGAGCAAGTCCGCTCCGATCGCGGCCCCCTGGAAGCCGCCGCCGCTGGAATTGCCCATCTCGATTCTGTCTTTGCGCGCGCGCGATTTGCGCGTGACTTCGATTGCACGACGCCGGAATTTTCTGTAAGCAATTCGCTGCGGCTCGAAGCGGCGCGCAACCCGGTCCTCGAACACACGCTGCGTCCGCAAGGCCGGAAAGCCGTCCCTTTGACGCTCGCGCTCGGCGGATCGGAAACAGTGATGGTCATCAGCGGACCTAACACGGGCGGCAAAACGGTCGCACTGAAAAATGTTGGCCTCGCGGCGCTCGCCGGCCAGTCCGCGATTCCCGTCGCCGCAGAACGTGCCGAGTTGCCGCTGTTCGATCACGTGCTCGCCGATATCGGCGACGAGCAATCGATTTCCGCTGACCTCTCCACGTTTTCGGCGCACATGCTGAATCTGAAATCGATGCTCGAGACGGCAACGGATCGCTCGCTGATTCTCGTCGACGAAATGGGCACGGGTACGGCGCCAGAAGAGGGCGCAGCGCTCGCCGTCGCGTTGCTCGAAGAGTTTCGCACCCTGCGCGCACTGACCATTGCGACGACGCATCACGATCGCCTGAAAGCGTACGCTTCGACGACGCCCGGAATCGTGAACGCCGCGATGGAGTTTGACGAAGAAAATCTGCGGCCCACATACCGCCTGCTCGTAGGTGTTCCGGGCACTTCGAGCGGCCTCGAAATCGCCCGCCGTTTGGGATTGCCGTCTCGCGTTGTGGACCACGCGCGCGCGAGCCTTTCTCCCGAATCGCGCGAGGCGCGCGATTTGATCTCCTATCTTCACCGCAGCCGCGATGAGATGGATGAGATCAAGCGCCAGGCTCGCGAAGAGCTGGCGCAACTGGAAGCGGAGCGCCGCTCGCTTCAGACGGAATGGGTGGAGCGGCAGAAAAAACGCATCGCCGAGCTGGAAAAGAATTTTGACGCCACTCAGAAGCGTCTGGAAAGCGAAGTCGCCCGTCTCGCCGCCGACATAAAAGACCGCGCGCTGCGCGCTCAAATCGAAAAACAATCCGGTCGCCGCATGGGAAAGATTGCCGGTGAGGCCCGCGCTGAAGCGGACGCAGCCGTCGTCGACGTGCTCGCCGCATCCCAGCCAGACCTCGGTGTTCAAGCGCAACGTGCCGCGCAACCGGTTGAACCCAGCCTTCTTTCCGAGGGCCAGCGCGTCGTCGTAAAGGGATTCAAGCAGCCGCTCCTCTTCCGCCGGCACGACGGCCGCTCCGCGGAAGTCGAAGCCGGCCCCATGCGCATGAAGGTTCCATTGGCCGACGTCGTCGGAATTGAGAGCAGCGCCCAGCCCGCAAAAAGCGTTTCGGCTGACGCCACGCACCCCCGCGGCATCACCGTGCACGCGCAGCCAAGCGACGAGCCCGCCGCCGAAGAGATCAACGTCATCGGCACCACGGTCGAGGAAGCAACGCGCCGCGTCGATAAATTCATCGACCAAGCCGCCCTGGCCGGCAAGCCCGCTGTCCGCATCATCCACGGCCACGGCACGGGCGCCCTGCGTCGCGGCCTTGCCGAATTTCTCGGCTCGCACCCGCTCGTCGAAAAGATCGCCTACGAGAAACCCGACCGCGGCGGCGAAGCAATCACAATCGCCGAGTTGAAAAGCTAGCGACGGAGTGCTAAGTCTTAACTCACCACCATGGCAGAGGCGGGAAGTTTCGCGGAGCGTGTAAAGCAGCAGGCGGACATCGTCCGCGTCATCGGCGAATACGTGCGCCTGAAAAAGAGTGGCGCCAATTTCACCGGTCTCTGCCCCTTTCATCAGGAAAAAACTCCCTCATTCGCCGTGCATCCTGTGAAACAGATTTATCACTGCTTCGGCTGCGGCGCAGGCGGAGACGTTTTCAAATTCGTAATGGAAATGGACAAGTCCACTTTTCCCGAAGCGATTCGCATCGTCGCCGAAAAGTGTGGTATCGCCGTTCCCAAGCCCCGCGAACGCTCGCCGGAAGACCGCCGCGAGAACCAGCAGCGCTCCGCGCTCGTCGAAATGCACCGTGAAACCGCCGCATTCTTCGCGCGCTCGTTGCATGACACCGCTGAAGGAAAAGTAGCTGCAGCCTACCTCGAAGATCGCGGCCTCGACACCGAAGCGATGAAACGATTCGGCCTGGGCTTCGCGCCATCATCCGGCGACGCGCTCCTGCGCTTCCTGAAACAAAAATATCCCGAAAAGCTTCTCGACGTGTCGGGCCTAATCTCGCGCGACCAAAGCGGCCGCGCCTACGATCGCTTCCGCCGCCGCATCATGTTTCCCATCGCCAATGAAGCCGGCAAGGTGATCGCATTCGGCGGCCGCGCCATGGGTGACGACACGCCAAAGTACATGAATTCGCCCGAGACCCCCATCTACACAAAAAGCACCGTGCTCTACCACCTCGATCGCGCGAAAGAAGCCTTGCGCCAAAGCGATTATGCGGTCCTCGTCGAAGGCTACATGGACGCGATCGCAGTCGCGCGTGCGGGAATGGCGAACGTCGTCGCCAGTTGCGGCACCAGCCTCGCCGAGCCGCAGATCAAATTGCTCGGCCGCTTCACTCGCCGCGTCATCGTGAATTACGACCCCGACACCGCCGGCCAGGCCGCCACCGAACGCTCCATCGCCCTTCTGCTCGAGAGCGAATTCGACGTTCGCGTCCTCGCTCTTCCCGGCAAAGCCGATCCCGACAAATTCCTGAAAGAACAAGGCGTCGACGCGTATCGCAATCTCATCGCGCAATCTCCGCCCTATCTCGATTATTTAATCGGACGCGCGCGCCAAATGGACCGCACCACCGCCGCCGGCAAAGTAGCCGCGCTCAATTTCCTCATGCCCTACGTGCAACGGCTCCCGAATCGTCTGCTGCGCTCGGAATGGGCCACGCGAATCGCTTCAGAGTTGCGCGTCGACGAGCCCGTGCTTCGCGAAGCCCTGCGACGGGCCGCCGCTGAGCGCCGCAGCGAAGTGAAACCAAACGCCAGTCTGCTTGGCCCGGCCGTGAAGCCCGCCGAGCGCCAGATTATTCGAATGCTCGTCGAAGCGGACGGCTTCCGCGAAAAGCTCGCACGCGCACTTGTTTCCGACGCGCTCCATCGCGGCCTCGAAAGTGAGCGCCTGCTCGAACTTCTCATATCGAAAGTCGGCGAGCATCCCGATGCTGCAACTCTGGCCGCAGCCCTCGAGGAAAGAGAGCGGCGCCTGCTTTTCGAGGTTCTATTCGAGCCTGTTCCCGAGCCCACATGGGACGATGCCGAAAGCTGCTTGAGCGTACTCCGCAACCGCCGTGTCGAAGAAGAACTCGCCGCTCTTCAAAAGAAGATCGAAGCCAAGCCCACCACCGACGAATTGCGTGGTCTGCTCACCCGCCGCCTCGAACTTCAGAAACAACTCGCTACCAATTAACTTATTGTTCTTACCGTCGTCTGGTTCTTGCGGTCGGCCACTCAATGGGAAAAAATTCGCAACGGAGATGTACTGAAGCGGCTTCTTCGCAGTCGCATTTTGCATCGCGACACTCGTTTATTCATCTACTGTAACGACGCCCGTTAACCAGTTCAGAGCAGAGCAAAGGAGCAGCTCAATGCCACAGGGAACGAACTTTCGATTATTCAATCCCGACACGATGGCCAAACCGGTCGCCGGTTATTCTCAGGTGGCCGAAGTGATGGGCGGCAACCTGGTTTATATCGCCGGCCAGGTTGCACTCGATCCGTCGGGGAATTTTGTGGGGAAGGATGATTTCCGGGCCCAGACCGAGCAAGTCTTCAAGAACCTGAAAGCGGCCGTCGAAGCGGCTGGGGGCAATTTTCACGACGTCATTAAACTTAACTTTTACTGCGTGGATAGTGTCGACCCATCATTGATCCCGCAGGTTAGAGAAGTTCGCGACAAACACGTCAATACTCAAAATCCGCCCACGAGCACGTTTGTGGTGGTCCGAAGATTGGTTCGGCCGGAGTGGTTGATTGAGGTAGAAGCGGTCGCGGTCGTGCACCGCTAGTAACCGCTACTCGGGTTTAGGCAACTATTGAGCGTCGAATAATATAGTGACACGCCTTCTGGCAGCAGGCCGATTTATGCGGATTTTCAATGATTACCGATCCTGATGGCCCATTTCTTAGAGGGATCCAGTAGCTTAGAGGGGCACGACATGGCAATTCCGTATTACCACGTTGATTCATTCGCGGGTGAGCTCTTTGCAGGTAACCCGGCGGGGGTCTGTATCCTTTCAGCCTTTCTCGCGGATAGCACCATGCAGAGAATTGCGGCTGAGAACAGGCACAGCGACACTGCTTTTGTTGTTCCTCGCGCGGATGGTGATTTCGACTTGCGCTGGTTTACACCCAAAATCGAGGACGACCTGTGCGGGCACGCAACCTTGGCATCTGCCTGTGTGCTCGCGCTGCGGAAGCACAACGTGTGGCCGGTTCGCTTCCACACCCGCAGTGGCATGTTGACCGTCGCCCAGGACGGAGACAGCTTTGAAATGGACTTTCCCGCCAGGCCGCCCCAACCATGTGAGGCTCCCGTCGGCCTCTTGCCAGCCCTGGGTTTGAAAACGGCGCTAGTAACGAAATCGCGCGATTACCTCGTGGTGGTCGATCAGGCTGAGCAAGTGCGAGCGCTCTCGCCCGACATTGCCGCGCTTGCCGGACTAGACATCGGGATCAGCGGAACCATTGTTACCGCTTCAGGCGAGGGTGAGGTGGATTACGTGTGCCGATTTTTTGCACCATCGGTCGGCATCGATGAGGACCCCGCAACTGGCTCGATACACTGCACACTGGCTCCATATTGGGCGGGGCGGCTGGGTAAGGACAGGTTGCGTGCGCAACAACTCAGTGCCCGCGGTGGATACATGCAGTGCACAGTCGCTGGCGATCGCGTGAAGATCGCCGGCAGGGCACGCCTGTACCTCCACGGCACGCTCGAACTCTAAAGCGTCTGCCTCCAGAGCGAGAACTTGACACGCATTCCTGTCAACGAATTCGTGACAATTTGCTTTGAAAGAGGCGGCGAGGTTTTGGCGACTGCCGGAAGATAGTAAGCATTGCGTTTTCAGGCTGCGGATGCATTGCAGCAGAAGTTCCGCGATGCAGCAGAAACCACGGCTCCTCAGTAATTTACGGGCAATGAATTGACGCAGCTGCCGTAACTATTGTATTCTCGTAGGGTTTTGGAGGAAACGGGCGGCGCGCCTCCTGCATCAAATAGAAGGTGCGGTGAGCGCGAGCGTGGTTTGGCGCGGGCCTAGGGCTGGCGACGAGTTCGAAACATCGTTCGGATTATCCGTTTAAATGTCGTTATTTGACAAGTCGCGTCGGGGTGTCTAACTCCGCGCGCATATTTCTTTGGCCGCCGACTGCGCGCCGCCGTTTGATCTCGCCATGGGAGGAAGTGTGAGTCTGGCTCTTGAGGAAAAATACGATCAGGTACGACAGCTCATCGCGATGGGCAAGGAACGCGGCTACCTGCTCTACGATGAAGTGAACGATATCCTGCCGGCCGAGGTGCACTCGTCGGAAGAAATCGACGATCTGCTCTCGACCTTCGAGCGTTACGGCATCGATGTGTACGAGGATCTTTCGACCGCGAAGGCCGCGCTTGCCGCCGCCGATGGAGCCGATGGTGCAGAAGTCGTAGTAAAGGAAGAAGTCGCCTCCGAAGACGGCGATCTCGACCTCACTCCGGGCACTCTCGAAAAAACCAACGATCCCGTTCGCATGTACCTGCGCGAAATGGGCACGGTTCCGCTGCTCACGCGCGAAGGCGAAGTTGCCATCGCCAAGCGCATCGAGCGCGGACAACTCCTGGTCCTGAAAACCATCACGCGCGCTCCGCTGATTTTGAAAGAGCTGCTCCAGGTTGGAGAAGATCTCCGCACCGGCTCGCGCTCCATCAAAGAAATCGTCCAGTTCGACGATGAAGAGCTGACCGAAGAAAAGATTGAAGCGAAAACGAAAGAGACGCTGAAGCAGATCGACAAAGTCGCCAAGCTCTACCTTGTGGCGATGAAGCAGGCGCAGAAGCTCGAAAAGGTTCCGCGCTCAAAGAAGCGTCCTTACTTGCGGGCGCGCTACGCGTTGGGCCGCACTCGCGTCGAGATGTCCCGCCGTTTTCGTGAGCTCGACTTCAATCCGCTCGAAAAGAAGCGTCTGATCGACAAGATCCGCCAGACCGTCGAGCGCGTGCACTTCCTCGAACGCGAAATCGTAAAGCTCGAACGCCGCGTCGAAGCGTCGAAGGCTGATGTCCAGGCCGAAGCGCGCAAAGATCTTCGCGCCCGCCGCCAGGAGCTCGGCGAAATCGAAATCGCCAGCGAGGTCAGCCCCACCGAACTCAAGCGTGCGCTTCAGGTGATTCTTCGCGGCGAAGCGGAAGCCGAGCAGGCCAAGAAGGAACTGATCGAAGCGAACCTCCGTCTCGTCGTTTCCATCGCGAAAAAATATACCAATCGCGGCTTGCAGTTCCTTGACCTGATTCAGGAAGGCAACATCGGCTTGATGAAAGCCGTCGACAAATTCGAGTGGCGCCGCGGCTACAAATTTTCGACCTACGCGACTTGGTGGATTCGCCAGGCCATCACGCGCGCCATCGCTGACCAGGCTCGCACCATCCGCATCCCCGTGCACATGATCGAGACGATCAACAAGCTCGTTCGCACCCAGCGCCAGCTCGTGCAGGAACTCGGCCGCGAACCTACTTCGGAAGAGATCGCCAAGCGCATGGATATTCCGGTCGCCAAGGTCCGGAAAATTCTGAAAATCGCGCAAGAGCCGATCTCGCTCGAGACTCCCATCGGTGAAGAGGAAGATTCGCATCTGGGCGATTTCATCGAGGATAAGGCCGTCGTCTCGCCGTCCGATGCGGTGATCAATCTCAGCCTGAAGGAACAGACTTCCTCCGTGCTGAAGACTCTCACGCCCCGCGAAGAAAAAGTAATCAAGATGCGTTTTGGCTTGGACGATGGCAGCGAGCACACGCTCGAAGAAGTCGGCCAGTCGTTCGCCGTCACCCGCGAACGCATCCGCCAGATCGAAGCCAAAGCCCTGCGCAAGCTGCGCCACCCGTCGCGCTCGCGCAAACTCCGCGCCTTCCTGGAAGGCTCCGCCAACGACTACTGAGCACTTGCCGGTACGCTCAGATCTCGCCGCGTGCGTAAGCACGGCGACGTTGGGTTCCAGTAGGGCGCGCGTCGCCCACGGCTGGTTGCTGCCCATCAACTGACCGCTGGATTCAAAGTTTGTCATCCGACGCCGGCCGCAATTCCTCGGTGCCCTCTCTGCTCCGCTCTCCGTGTCCTCAGTGTTTAAAAAAGTCTTTATATTAATCGCGAAATGCATGAACACAATTCGGATCGTGAATCCAACCAGTGCACTCCGATTCGGAGGCTTCGCGTTCATTCGCGGAACGCAGGCAATCTCTATTTCTGTTGCTGAGCGGTGGCCCAATTCACGGCGGAGCCGTACCCGTATACCAGTTGCGCGCCGCGGTCCGCGCCAATCGTCAGAAGCACCGCGAGCACGGCCAATCCCAGCAGCATCAATTTGCGCAATTGCGGCGTGAAATTCTTCCGCGCAAAAAACGCAAACATGCATAGCGCCAGCGCGAGGCTCGTGGAAATGAGCATCAACGTTTCGTGAATCCCCACCGCCCGCATCGCATCGCCCGGCGGCACGGAATTTTCCGCCGCGAGCCCCGTGAGCACCGTCACGATTGCCGCAAGCGTTCCGAGATACAGCATCCGAGCCGCCGTTCGCTGCATCTCGTCGCTCGCGCGCCACAACGCAAGCACCTGAAACAAAAGCGCTGCGAGCCACAACACAATCGGGAAATGCACGAACATCGGATGGTAGTTCAGCGCAGCCTTCAGTCCAGGAAGCATCGTCTACCTCTCGACCGCCGTCGGTTTAGTTTCAGTGGCACAGGCACTCTGCCCTGAGTTACGAAGGGCCTGTGCGCTTTTACACCGCACCAATCCGATCCACATTCGGATTCCTTCGTAGTGCTGCATTATCTTCTAAGGATTGACCGCGGTAAACTCCTGTAAAATCTTCGACGCTGATCGGTGCCAGATTTGACGATAACGCGCAGAACTTCATCCAAGCCGCGTCCGCCCGAGCGCGATTATTCACATCGTTCGCTGCTCGATAAGCTAGGCGTCAGGCCGGGACAACGAATCCTGATTCTCGGCGTCAACGACGGCGCCTTTATTAACGACATTCAGCCATTCGAGCCGGAATTCGAGGAGCGAAAATCCGCAGCGGACATCGACCTGATATTTTTCGGCGCAGAGCAGAAGAAAGATCTCGCGCGTCTCGCGTCATTGCGCAAAGCAATCCTAAAGAATGGCGGAATCTGGGTTGTTTATCCAAAGGGCCGCCAAGAAATTCGCGAGATCGACGTAATCAAGGCCGGCAAAGCCGCCGGCCTCACCGACAATAAAGTCTGCAGCTTCTCGCCGACGCACACCGCGCTCCGCTTCGTTATCCCACCAGCTAATCGTTAGCCGACAACAAGGTCTGCAGCTTTTCCCCAACACACACCGGCCTTCGCCTCGTCATCCCGCTTGCGAATCGCTAATCGCGCATACGCCTTTTCGTCAGCACGAGAACGGCATGTCGCAGATCACGGATGGATTCGCGGGACCGTGCCTGCCGCTCGATCACCCCATTCGCCGTCCGATGTGCTCGGTAACACGATTGCTGCCAAATTGCTCGGCAGAAAACGCAACTCTGCAAAAATTCGCCCGCGCGCCCGCCCGCGCCCTATCATGTTCTTGTGGCGCTTTCGACGGCAAAGAAACTCGATGTTCGCGGACTGACAGTCGAGCTTCCAACTGAAGCAGGATGGATTCGCCCGGTGAACGACGTGTCGTTCTCACTTGCCGAAGGCGAGACGCTCGGCATCGTCGGCGAATCGGGCTCCGGCAAGACGATGCTATCGCTCGCGCTGATGGGGCTTGAGCCGCCGGGGGCGCGCCGCAGCGGTGAGGCTTGGCTCGAGACGCGCGACGGCGGGCGCATGAATCTTGTGGCGGCTGGCGGCGAAGAGCTTCGCGGGATGCGCGGGCGGGATATTGCCATGATTTTTCAGGAGCCGATGACGGCGCTCGATCCCGTGATGCGGATTGGGGCACAAGTGGAAGAGGCGATTCGCGTGCACGACGCGCGCGCAGGCGCTGCTGAAATCCGTGGGTGCGCGATCGACGCGTTGAAGCGGGCGGCTGTCCCCGAACCGGAGCGCCGCGCGCGGCAATATCCCCACCAGCTTTCGGGCGGCTTGCGCCAGCGCGTGATGATTGCGATGGCGATCGCGACGAGCCCCGGTATCCTGATTGCGGACGAGCCCACCACGGCGCTCGACGTCACGGTGCAGAAGCAGATTCTGGAGCTGCTCGCGCAATTGCGACGCGACTTGCAGCTCTCGATGCTCTTCATCACCCATGATTTAGGTGTTGTTTCGCAGATTGCCGATCGCGTGATGGTGATGTATGCCGGGCGCATTGTCGAGGAGGGTCCGACGGCGGAAGTGCTGCGCCATCCGCTGCATCCGTACACGAAGGGGTTGTTGCGGGCCGCGCCGCGGCTCGAACGGGGCAAAATCACTCCGATTCCGGGAACAGTTCCCGCGCTTGACGTGCTGCCGCCGGGGTGCGCGTTCGGTCCACGTTGCGACATACACATTTCCGGCTGCGACGCGGCGGTTCCCGAGCTTCGTTCGGTGACGCAAGACCATCGCGCGCGGTGTATCCTTGTCTGATAACGCTACCGATTTGAGAGCGTCGTTAATTCAGCGGAGCGAAAACAAGGCGAAGAAAAACAGACATTAAAACGGTCAAGTGACTTGATCTAGCGGGCCTCAGAATCCAGGCTTGAGCAGGTTTTGAATGACATTGGAGCGGTTTTGAATGGCAGACGCGAACCAAAACCGGCAACAAGAGGTCGTGCGCGACCGCTTTACGCGCACCGCGGAGGTTTTTGGCGATGCGGTGATGCAGACGCGCGCCGCCGAGGCGGAAAGCCTGGCTCACATGGTGTCGGCGAAGAAAAGCGATTGCGCCGTCGACCTCGCCTGCGGTACCGGGGCACTCGCCATAATATTCGCGCGGCATGTCCGGTGGATTATCGGTCTGGATCTGACGCCGGCGATGCTCGCGGTGGCGCAACGCACGGCGCGCGACGCGAATGCCCGCAACGTCGCGTTTGCGCTCGGCAACGCAGAGCAAATTCCATTTCCGGATGCGTCGCTCGACCTCGTTCTTTCGAGCTATGCTTTGCACCACGTGCCGGAAGCCGGGCAAGTGATCGGTGAGATGTCGCGCGTGCTCAAGAGCGGCGGCCGCGCCGGCATTATCGATATTTTCGCGCTCGAAGATCCGCGCAGCGCGGAAATGCACGATCGCATCGAACGCATTCGCGACCCTTCCCACACGCGCACGCTTGCGCGCAGCGAGTTCGCGTTCCTCTTCGCTGCACATCGCTTGCGCATCACCGACACGCGCGTCGAAGAGCATCCGATTACGTTCGACCAATGGATGCATAGGGCCGGCCGCGAGCCGAGCGATCCCGAATACATCGAAACGCGCCGGCTGATGGAAGCGACCATTCCTGACGATCTGGCCGCATTTCATCCGCGCTACAGCGCCTCGAGTCCGATCGGAAGCGATGAGGCGCCCGTGATCGACATGGTCAACACAGTCGTGTTCTTCGCCGCCGAGAAAATCAGATGACGCCAGCAGCGCCCTCGACCGAAGCCGAAGCTCTTCTCGAAGCCCGTGACTTGCGAAAGCTGTACCCGGTCGCAACCGGCGCGTTCATGCAATCGTCGCATCGCGCTGTGGCCGTGGATGGCGTGAGCTTTTTCGTCACGCGCGGCGAGACGCTCGGGATCGTGGGCGAATCGGGCTGCGGCAAGACGACACTTGCGCGCATGTTGCTGCGGCTCATCGAACCCGATTCCGGCGAGATTCGTTTCCGCGGTGAAGATTGGCTCGCGGCGCGCGGTTCTGCTTTGCGAGCGTTGCGCCGCCGGATGCAGATGGTGTTTCAGGATCCGGTTGCGTCCCTGAATCCGCGGATGCGGGTAGGAGAAATGGTTGGCGAGCCACTCGCGATTCATGAACCGGGTTTCACACGCGCGAAGCGTCGAGAAAGCGCAATCAAAATTTTGCAGGCAGTCGGGATCGGCGCGGAAGCCTTCGACCGCTACCCTCACGAATTTTCGGGCGGCCAGCGGCAGCGAATCGGGATCGCGCGCGCGCTGATTCTGCGTCCCGAGCTTGTGATCGCGGACGAGCCGGTTTCGGCGCTTGACGTATCGGTTGGGGCGCAAATTCTCGAGCTGCTGGCGCGGCTGCAGCGCGAATTTTCGCTCACGCTGATTTTGATTTCGCACAGTTTGCCGGTGGTGGCGCAGCTGGCGACGCGCGTAGCAGTGATGCAGTCCGGCCGCTTTATTGAGATCGGGGCAGCCGAAAAAGTTCTCACTGTGCCAGAGCATCCTTACACCCAAGCGCTTCTTGCAGCTGTGCCGGAAATTCCGGCGTGAGCGCCGACGAAAAGTCAGCGGCATAAAGCTTAAGGTAAGGGCGAACAGGCAGGGAAAGTCAGAAGAGAATCGCCCGTTATTCGTGTCGCACGCACCGCGACTTTGTACGTTCCGCAGACGCATCGTCGACAGGCACATCCTAGTCCTCTGCCCTTTTCGTGCGAGCCCATGTGCACGCAGACGCAAAATCGCAATCCGTTCGCGATTAGAAATTTTTAGTGGGCTGTGTTTTCTGTGATTTAGCCTGAATTCTCAGGATTATTGACTTGACACAGGTACAGCGTTTTGCTACTCTGTTCTTGCATGAACGTAACTCCTAATTCGGCTTCAACTTGGAACGAAGGTCGCGCTTCACATCGGCCACTAACTTACGCAATGGAACGTTTTCGAGGGGTCGGCCCGTTTTCTGTTTCTTTTTGCGAGGTGCTTTCATGGCTCTCCTAGAAATGCTGCAAAAGTATTCGACGGATGAAAAGTGCCGGGAGATTGTGACGAAACTCCGCTGGCCCGAAGGTGTGACTTGCCCGCGCTGCAAAGAGCGGAAGATTTGCTACATCGCAGACCGTAAGCAATTCGAGTGTGGCTCATGCTTCTACCAGTTCTCCGTCACAACCGGAACCGTTTTCAATGATACGCATCTCCCGCTCGATAAGTGGTTCGCCGCAACCTATCTTCTCTGCGAAGCGAAGAAAGGGATGTCGGCTTGTCAGATTCAACGAACGCTCGGAATCAGCTACAAGACTGCATGGTACCTCTGCCATCGCATCCGTGCAGCCATGATGCAAGCCGATAGGCCGATGCTCAGCGGCAAAGTCGAAATGGATGAAACGTATATCGGCGGAAAAACCATCGGAAAGGAAAACAGGCTGACCAACAAAGAAGTCGTCATCGGCATCCGTCAGCGCGGTGGCGATCTCCGTTTCTTTCATGCGCAAGACGTAAAGAGCGGAACTCTCCAAAAGTTTATCCACGAGAACATCAGCCAAGATGTAGACGTGCTCTTTACTGATGACTTCCAATCGTATCGCAGCGCTGCAAAGGAATTGCGGAAGGATGGTCGCCACAAAACCATTCGTCACAAGCTTAAGATTTACGTGAAAGGCGACATTCATACCAATACCGTCGAATCCGCATTCTCGCTCTTGAAGCGCGGCGTCATTGGCACATGGCATCGAATCAGCGCAAAGCATCTAGCTGCCTACCTGCAAGAGATGGAATTCAGATTCAATCGGCGCAAGCGAAGCGATTTGTTCTTGGATACCCTGCGACACATGATTACGGCTCCTGTACTGACGTTCCAGAAGTTAACGGCGGAGAAGTAGACTGCGGCCTAACAAATCCTACAAGTTGCGCGTCCTGCGGCGCACTGGTGATTATTTTGTTAGCCAGATTGTGGTGCGCTTCAAAATCATATGCCGCGTACACTTCTTCGAGCCGACGCGCTTCGGCAGTCGGAATGTGAAGATAGTCGCCGTCACTATACCGCAGTAAGAATATATCGCTGTTACCGCCACAGTAAGCAACGGTTCTCTTTACATGCCCCAAGATGTGGATGGCCAAGCCTGCGGTCTGTTGCATGGGCAAAGAAGAAGTGAACAACTTTTTGTAAAGTTGGTCGGCTACGTCCGAACCTATTCCCGTGAAGTGGTAGGCTTGACTGGTAAGGAAGGTTGTACCTCTTGCGCGGATTACTTTGCACATGACGTTCGGCGGAACAACGATAGCCAGAATGATGCTGATTTCTGGTCTATCTTGCGGCGTAGGTGCCAGCGGCAATAGATGAGTAGTGAAAAAATCGGTGCACACAGTTTGGAGTTTGCCGTTGATTTCATTCCACGTTGGCGCTCTGCCCTTTGTCGGGTCACACACGTCTGCGCACGCTTGAACGATTTCTTGGAATGCTTGCTCAAGATAATCCGCGTCATCGCAGGAGCCTGTCATACTCAAAGTAAACACGTTGCTATGGAACGACCGTATTTTGGAAGTGTCCGTCTTGGAATAACCACCTATTGTTTCTTGTGTGTCAGCGCACAGCACAATTCCATCCGTGCAAAGAACTCCACCACAAATCGTCACGGCTTTCCTCCGTGGAAGCCGCTCGGTTGCGATTTCAAATAAAGGATGCGGCTTCGGGTGCCTCATGATACACCCTTACCTGCATCAAGTAAATAATCGTGTGAATTCTAATCGCGCATTCGCGATTAGAAAATAGACGCTAAGTGGCGCGGAATCAGAGGCGGTTTGGTGCATATTTCGCCCCGAGACCATCTCTTCGTCCGATAGCATCGTTCGACTCTCCATATAAAAACGGGCAATGGTAGCGCGGGCTGGGGCGGCTGTATATCCGTATAACTACGCAGACCTGTGGAAAACGGAAGTCGCCCCAAGTGGGAAAGTTGTACTGGTCGCTACCTCAGATGTGTTTTAGGGCTATCGAGTATCGCAGAGCGCGCGGATGAAAGATTTCAAAGCGTAACGATGTGAAGAGCCGATAGGAACTCGTGCTGGAAGGGAATGGTTCATGATCCGGCACACCGCTCCCCGTGCGCGTTGACTTGCATAGTTTTCTCCTTAATATCTTAATTATGGGGGTGTGCGATGACGTTCGAGAAATCGATTCCCAGGCCCATCTCTCAAATTTCTAGTCAAATCCGATTCACGTTTACGCTCTTGCTGGCGGCGGTTCTTGTTGCTGCTGGTCTCTTTCAACGGGCTAGCTTCGCACAGGACGCGATTGTTCTCGTCGGCTCCGGGTCCAGCGTTCCCGCTCCTCTTTACAACCGCTGGGTGGCCGAGTACAACAAACGAAGCCCCGCAATTCAGTTCCGATACCTTCCCATCGGAGCGAGCGAAGGCATCAATGCGGTTTCCAAAGGCAGCGGTGATTTTGCCGCCGGTGAAGTTCTACTCACGGCTTCGGAGCGGGCAGCAGCCAGCCTAGAGGAATTGCCGACCGTGATAATCGCGATCGTTCCGTACTACCATCTACCCGGACCTCATCCGGATCTTCGGTTCACGGGAGAGCTGCTGGCGGAGATTTTTCTGGGTGAGGTCAAGAAATGGAATGATCCCCAGATCACCAAGCTGAATCCGAATGCTGCCTTGCCGGATATGCCGATCAAAGTGTTCTACCGGCCCGGGGGGAAAGGAACCAACTACGTCTTCTCGGACTTCCTTTCCAAGTCCAGCTCAAAATTCCGCACGCGCATCGGAACCAGTCCATCGCCCAAGTGGCCGGTTGGTGAGCCCGCCGAGCGCAGCTCTGACATGGTCGACAAAGTGAAGGGCGAGACAGGTTCGATCGGCTACGGCGAGCTCCAGTACGCCATCAAAGGAGACATTGCCTACGGCAATGTGCAGAATGCGGCCGGCAACTTTATTAAAGCTTCGCCCGAAACGATCGCGACAGCTTGCAAATCCGTCGAGGCACCGAGCTGGGACAAGTTTGCGGTGACCCTAACGAACGGTCCGGGAGCAGAATCTTATCCGCTTACCAGCTTCACCTGGCTCTACGTGCGCACCGGAATCTCTGACGCCCGGCGCACCACTGCTCTTGTGGACCTCTTGAATTGGATATATACGGATGGCCAGCAGATCGGCGGCCAGGAAGGGTATTCCGAGCTTCCGCAACAGTTGCTCGTGAAGGTGAAGGCCAAAGCGAATTCGCTCAAGTAATCAATCGTTGCCTCTCGAACATGCGCTTTGGCTGAATCGCCCGCGGCCTGTTTTAGAGCAGCGGGTTCCAGCTACCGCGATAGAAAATAATGTTGGATCGCGAGTACCGCCTTCTCACGGAGATGGGCGAACGCAAAGTCAGTTCTTGACCAGGTTCGTCCTCTGGCTTGCCAGTTCGAAGGAACAAGGCGACGCACGCCATCGCGAAGACCGGGCCGACCGCGGTGAGCAGCGCTCGCGGCGCGAACAGTGCCAGTAGAACGATGTTGCGAATGAACATAGCGATGGTCACGAGTAGAACCACCACCGTGACCCTGGAGCCGGTGACGACGTTCATGAGTTCGGCGACCGCGGCGCGGCTGTTCACCAAGCCGCCAAGTATCGCCGTCCATCACAACCCCCGCGTGCTGTACAACCGCAGCAGCACATAATTGACGAAGGCTATGCTGACGATCACGACGACCGAGACCCACGCCTGCCGCAGGTTCACAAGTTCCCAACGGTCAATGAACCGGTTGGGCAAGACTGGATAGATGACCAAACCGATTAAGCCGAGGAGCACGGCGCCACGCAGTTCCTCGATGCTCACGCCTCCCGCGAACTTGTGCAATTCCACCTTCCACACGAGCAAAAGCGTCATCAGTATCGCTGATGCGACAGGCGTAAACGTGTGGCCGAGTCCGACCAGCACGCCCAGGGCATAGGTCACCAGCAGGGCGGCAGAAGTCGTGATCTCCAGAGAGCCATTTGCCTTCATGCTTCGAGCGTTTAAGAAAACGATCAATACGATTACGCCGAGCATGGCAGCCAGGCCGTAAGCTGGCGAGATCAGTACACTCAACACTCCAAGCAGCGCCGTCAATCCAAACGTGCGTATCCCGACGTCTTTGCTGGCAGACTCTCGTTCAAATCCGACAAGCATGCCGACCGCAAGGGCAATCGCAATTCTGATCGCGATTGCGTTCGGCGGAAATCGCGGGACCTCCTGAAAAGTGAATGACATAAAACCTCACCCGATCAATCTCACCCACTCACGCGCAAGTAGGGAGGTACCGGGCATTGGAGTGGACGGGGCATGAGCGACGTTTTTTCAGCCGATCGCTGAGTAGATAATAAATCCTATGATGAAATTCCGAGAAGCAGGTCATGTTAGGCGCGAAGCACCTTTTTCCTGCGCGTGGCATTTCTGTGACATAAGCCCAAAAGTGAAGAAAGGCAACAAAATAGGACCATAGGCTTCCGGGTAACGACCGAATGCTCGGCCATCTGCTCAACCGGTCGCAGAATGATGTTATGTAGCACAGTTTTAGCGGCGTGTTTGGAGGCCAAAGCGGGTTACTTATCTTACCCGAGCTGCGGTTATTAGGTGCCGAGGCGAGAGGCGCGAATACTCAAGGAAAAGGATTTTTTCTTGGTAGTTCGGCACACGGGCGTCTATTGCCCGCGATGTTGAAGTTGATGTTTAGAAAAGTCCAAGCGCGGTTGCCGGGAATACGCGAGGAAGAATAAATGGAAGCACTCGACTGCATTTTTTCGTTCTAGTAATTCTAGTCCCATCTCTGAACGAAACTCTCAAAGACCTGCCACGCTTTTCAATTCCTTCTTGACATCGCCCATGCGGCGACACATATTCTCCCAGATTTTGACCTCTGCTTTTTGGCGGAGAAAAGCCCTTCAGCCATGCAGTCCACGCACCAGGAGGTGTTCATGTGTAAGAAATCCACGTTGCAGAATTTTCGGCACGTATGTCGAGCGCTGCTCCTTGGAGCGGTCGTGTCGGCATTCCTGATTCAGACGACGCCCCTCACGGTCAGCGCTGGGGCCAGCGATCGCTCCACTCTGAAGAACTACCAGCACGTTTTCGTCATCATGATGGAGAATACGGGCTTCGACACCTTGATTGGCAACTCCAACGCTCCATTCATCAACTTAGCCGCTTCCTCCTACGGTCTTGCGACGAATTATACCGGCGTTACGCATCCCAGTCAGCCAAACTACATTGCGGCAACCTCTGGCTCGACGAACGGCGTCACCAGCGACAACGACACCACCATTGATGTCTCCAACATCGTCGACCAACTCGATTCTCACGGCAAAAGCTGGAAGGCTTACATGCAGTCCTTCTCCCTTTGCAGCACTCCGTTCGACCACGCCTGCGGAAATCAGCTCTATGAGCGCAAACACAATCCCTTCATTTCTTATAAGGATGTCCAAACCAATCCGGCCCGCGTAGCCAACATTGTTGACTTCAGTCAGTTCACTGCCGATCTCGCCAATGGGACCGTTCCCGACTATTCTTGGATCAGCCCCGACCAGTGCCACGACATGCACGGTCGCGCGGCCACTCCTGCTGATCCCTGCGACTTCTCCCAGGTGCAGCCCCTGATAGCCACCGGCGACGCGTTCGTGCGCGATACGGTTAACGCGATCATGAATTCGAGCGCCTGGACCGGCAACTCAGTCATCTTCATTGTTTGGGATGAAAGTGACTTCACCGGAGCCGGATTTCAAGGGTTCGGTGACGACTCCGGCTGCTGTGACGCCCCAGCTGGCCAGGGCGGCGGCCATGTGGTCATGCTAACCATCTCCCATTCTGATCATTCTGCGCGCAGTTCGAGCGTAGCTTACAACCACTACTCAATGCTCGCCACGATCGAGGATGGGTGGAACCTCGATTGCCTTGGGTTCACCTGCGACACGGTGAACGTGCAACCAATGGCCGATCTGGTTGGTCCCAAAAAGTAGATTGCGATTAGATGTTTTCGCGACCGGTGGGCGCGGCAGTCCCCATAGACTCGGTTTGACGTTTCTCTGGGAGGCCCTACGCTGAATGAATTCGTGCCACCGTCTATTTCCAGAAAGCTGCGGTGCGGCCGAAGATGAGAAAACGTCCGGCACGCCCGCGTCGGGCTACGCTTGTCTCACGTAGGGATGATAGACCTTCTGGGCCGCCGCCTTCTAAAGCTGCTGAGGCGTTGACCGCCCCGAAACCTTTTCTAACGGTTTTGCAGTATTGTCTATATAATGCGCCCACGTTTGTTCACGTTTTGACCCGCCGAAAGGAGATGCCCATGACATCGGAATCCGCTGCTCCCGCCCAAGAGTTAAAATTAGAAACGGAGAAAAAACCTGACGCAGTAGTGGTCCGTTGCGCAGGCAGGATCGTATCGAGTACATCGCCGCTTTTGCAGACCACGGTCCGACCTCTCATCGCTGAAAATAAACGTGTCGTGCTGGACCTGACAAATGTGAATTATCTCGACAGTTCGGGACTCGGCACAATCGTCGGGCTATGGGTGAATGCCAAGAAAAATCATTGCGATTTGAAGCTCATCCACTTGACCGACCGAATTAGGGAACTATTGCGCGTCTCGAACCTGGGTACGTTAGAGGGTGATCAGGAGTATTTCGGGTATTAACTTCCCGCTTGGACGGTGCATGGTCCGAGCGCAGGCACAAAACTCTTATGCTACGCCGGGGTCAGGCGCAGGTGCGCGAAATGTCCGGGTTAGCGCGTCATTCATGAGGGCGCCCTTTCCTGTAGGCGTTGATGCGAACGATCAAACCTCGTTGAAGCCCGTTTGAATCAGTCCCTCCAGACAGATTGCGCGACCTCCGAAGGCACAGGCCAACCTTGAAACTTGAGAATCCGGTGAAGACTTGTTACGTTGCCCACTGTGACCATCGTACCTCCTACCGACTCGAGGCCTGAGAATCGCCGACGCAGCAGGCGTCGCAAGGCCCGGATCCCGATCGTTGTTCGATTTCAAGGCGCCGGCAAACATTCCATATCGGAAAAGACGCACACCATAATCGTTAATGACCATGGAGCGCTGATACTTCTCGCGGCTCCAGCGGAGATTCAACAGATAATCCGGATTGAGAATCTAAACGTGGGAGAAGAATTGCTCTGCCGAGTCACCAGCTTGGGCCCGAGCTTCATGGGTAAGACGCAGGTTGCGATTGAATTCATTCTGCCGACACCAGGGTTTTGGGATGCCAGCTCCAATTCGAGGACTCCCGATCCAGGATAGGCCTTATCGCCCTTGTGAATTATTTTACCGGACATGTGGTTTTGGAAAGTGCCCACATGTCCGGTTTGCGCGCCGGTCTTACATCCCGGCTCCGACGTAACCATCTTTCGCAGTGATCAGGCCCATGTTAGGTATTTCCGTCTTTACTTTCACCGGCTCAAGAGTCGGCTTCTTTGCACCCTTGGCAAGAAAAGTGAGTTCGTATTGGTGTTTCAGGCTGAGGCTTATATCTTGTAAGTACGGACCAATATCAACCGGAGTTCCGAGACCGAGGTAGTAGGTCGCGCCGCCGGTTTTTTGAGAAAGTATGTCCAGGCCAGTCTGCGCCAGATTACCGCGGAAAAAACCACGGCCGGCGCGTCCTGCTCCGGGCGTATAAATCGAATAGACGATAAAGCCTCCTCGTTGCGCGCGCTCGGCGGCGGCGTCGAGATAGGGATTGGTGAAGGGATCATTCGAAAATCCGCCACCGAGAGGATCGATTCCGCTGGTGAGCATCAAGATCTCGCGGCGATCTTCGCTCACCGGCCATTTCTTCATCAGGTCCGACAGTGACAAGTAAGGGCTCGTGTATCCGACGCCCCCGAGGGGCAACCGCAATGATTTTGCAGCCAAGGCATGATCCTTCGTCAAATTTTGAACGGTAACGACCGTGCCGTTCCGCATGTAGCCCACGCCGATAGCGGTGGTAGGCGGCTGCTCCTCGATGAATTTCTTAATGCTGTCGAACTGCAAGGCGAGGGTGTCTCTCGAGGTATCGTCGATTAAAATGAAGAGCTGCAGTCCGGCCCGGTCTCCCTGCAGCGGGACCCAGCTTGTCACTGTATCTTGCTTGTCGTGCTGGTACACCTTCACGTTATCTGGCCCCACTGCCGGAACCTGTCCGCCGTGGCGCGGCTTCACCGTTACCACCATGTGCACCGGCACTCCGGCTGACGAGTCCGGTTTGTTGTCTTGGGCTGGCGTTGGCACAGAAGTCATGCCGAGAACTAGAACAAACATCACTGCCAAGCTGATAGAATAATTTCTTATCAAGTTTTGTCCCATTTTTAGACTGCGCATCGTCTATCCCTTTCTCTCAGAATCTGAGAGTTTCAGCTGGTGTTGGCATCGCTCTTGTCGCTGCCTCGGGGTCGCCAGCCGAATAACAGCATTTCGCCCCTAAGGATGAGACGCGCTCGTGGGAGTTTTGGATACCGTCGAGTTTTCCTCTAATTGACAGATTCTAAGCAAGTTGAAAAAGGAACACACGCGGGCGGATGTTCTATCAGCTGCAATCGCTGGATTCCAACGACGGACAGTGAAGTCTGAGCGCGCGAAGCTGCAATGAAGTGTGTGCCCAAGGGACCGTCAGTAGGTTATAAACGCCAAGTAAATGCAAACCTTGGAAGTGTCAACCACTCTTGGTGTAGGAACATCTCTCCAGAAGGAATTCTATCCGATGGACCCTTGTGCCGAAGCAGCGGGGACGGCGCGTGTCAACGCAAAGTAGAAATGTCCGGTTTTTCGCCAGATAGAAATGTCCGCTTCCACGATTTTCTCCAAGGGTGATCGGGGGGTGGACTGTGTTTGGTTCTGATCGTGGTTGGGGGTTTGGGTTTGC
>Ga0185299_10000348_pt1 | contig 135612 bp, 119 predicted proteins | sample PaiPotPPA55metaG_FD_128002 | JGI IMG/M metagenome (GOLD analysis project Ga0185299, IMG submission 128002) | Iron sulfur acid spring bacterial and archeal communities from Banff, Canada, to study Microbial Dark Matter (Phase II) - Paint Pots PPA... ...
CGACATGTGTCGGAGCCCTCATTTGCTCCGACAATCACCTTTCCAGCGGCACACCGAAAGGTGCTCCGGGAACGCCGCTTACGATTGAACGGCCCTCAAGCGTCCAACTCCACGCATTGAGGACAACTAATGCTGCCAAAGAAGCCGGTCGCTCTGGTTCCTACAGGCTCGCGACCTGAGGAAGAGGGGCCGATAGGCGCGCTATCAGCGCGTCTCCTGCGGCGCGGCGGCGATCGGCTCCCAACCGGGAAGACCCTGGAGAATGCGATCCGCATTCTTGACCGGGGTCACGTGTCCATAATGATCCTCGATCATCTTGACCGAGGTACCCATCTGCTTCGCAAGGAAATAGACATCGACGCCTTCGGTGAGCCGGAAGGTGGCGTAGGTATGCCGGAAGCAGTAGGTGCTGCGTCGGCTACCCGACGAGCTGATTTGTAGCCCGGACTCAATAAGCAGCCGTTCGACGAGGGAGTAGTAAAGCGTGCGCGCCATCTTTCCCTCGTCGGTGACGAACACGTAATCGTCGAGTTCTGTGTGTTTGCTGGTTTGTTTGATGCGTTCGAGATAGGTCGCGACGTTACTCGCCGCGACAAGGGTGCGGTGTTTGCCCTTTCCCCGCACATTCAAGCGGACGAATTGTCGGCCTTGCTTGTCGGTCTGCGAGGCAATGTCGCGCCAGCGAAGATTTCTCGCCTCCGACGGTCGCATGCCGGTGTTGGTCATGATGAGCACGAAGTTGTAGGCCATCGTGCGATACCAGGTGCCAAGGTCGTTGCGCGCAGACTTGATCCAACTGCGCGCGAAGCTATGCAGCTTGCGGTATTCGGGAGGGGTGAATTCCTCACGGCGCGCTTTGCTGAGGGGAAGCCTGCTTTTGAAAACCTGGCTGTCGCGGACATATTTCTTACCGGCGGCAAAGCTCATGATCGCGCGGAATGTCGCCATCTCGTCGCGAATGGTGCCGTCGCTCACGCGCCCGCCAGAGCGGCCCTTGCCGTTCTTTTGCCGCCATGCAGGAAAGGACTTCCAACGATCCTCGCCTAACTGCGTGATTTGGACGGTGCCCACATAGGGGTTGAGCTGCGTCTTGATATGCGAGTGCATCACTCGCCAGCGATGGAAGGTGATTTCGCCGGCCTCGGACCGCGCCTTCTGGAAGGCGGAAAATTCCTCGGCTACCTGGCTGAAGGTTCGGTCGAAAACCGGAATTTCATGTTTGATGCGGAAGCGCACGTCGGCGTCCTGGTCGAACGCCTTGTCGCGCGCCTCGTTGAGGTCCGAGGTTTTGAGGGAGAGCGTCTTGTATCGGTCTTCTTTCGGCAGCTTGATCCGGCAATACCAATTGCGGTGCTTGACGTCCGCGCGGCGGAAGATCACGAGGCCGGGTTTTAGCTCATGCGGATCGAGCAGTTCGGGCATCGGAAATCAGCCTTCTGTCCAGATTCTGTCCAGGCTAAACGCGTAAGTGGTTGATTTTAGGTATCTGTCCAGAGGTTGTCCAGGACATTGTTCATCATAAAATACAATAATATCAATTAGTTAATTAAATCTAAGTATTACATAAATGTACTGGTAAGCGGCCATCGGTACGGGCCTTCTAAAAAAGCGACGTGGGGGCGAGCAGCGCGTTGGAGATCGGCGAGTTAGTTATAGCTCGGCCCAGCGTCAAGGCCGATCTGCACCGCCGCAGCCCTGCCCCCTCACCTGCTCCACCTGTTTTGCCCTGAGGGCTATGCCCAGTATGCGAAATCGCCGAACGGCTTGAGGTACACCGGGCCGAACCCGTCCAGCATCGCCTTCAACTCAAGGCTCGGATCGCCATAGACGATGAATGATTTGCGTTCGACCATCGGCGTGAACCGATCGGCAAACTTGTCGGCGAAATTTCGCAGGTGCGCCACTGCGGCGGCCGAGTTGGCATAGCGCTCGTAGACATGGACGACTCTGGCGTCCCCGGTAACAAACCGCTCGTAGCTCAGGACGCCGGCTTCGCTTCGGGTGAACTCGACCATCTCGCCTGTCAACGCCCGAAAATCGTCGAGGCGGCCCGGCCTGACCGCCAACTCGACGCGCCAGGCGATCTGACCGCTCATATTGCGATGACTTCCAAGACCGGGGACATGGTGCAAACATCATCAGCCTGCGGCGCTCCGGCAAGGGGAACCGAACGACGAAGCCGTCATGCTCCGTGGATGGCGCGCAGGCGGGCGAGGGCCAGGCGGGCGATCTCGGCCGGAGCCTGGTCGGGAATTGCGAACACCGAGCTGACATTGATCTCGCACAACACGTAAGTGTCCTCGCCCGCGGCGGTGCGCGGCCCGTACAGAAAATCCGCGTCCCAGACGATCGGTAATGAGGCGGCGTCGAGGCCGAGCGTTCGCATCATCTGCGGCGTCCACTCCTGTTCCATCTGTGCCCGGAGCGCCCGAAACGGCGGCGCGTCGGCGCCGTGCATGATGCGCGGGCCGGGCTGGGCGGCCGGGGAATCGGGGCCCTCGGGCGGCGGGGGGATCAGCGCCTTGATGAGCTGGTGGCCGAAGCCGACGACCTTGTCCGTGCCCATGTAGCAGCGGATCATGCCGTCCGGCAGGCGCGGCTGAAACGGCTGCTCGACGATGCAGCCATCGCCGGCGAAATACGGGTCGCATCGCGCCATGAACTCGGCGAGCGGCAGTTCCTCGGGCATGCTGCCGCGCAGCGCCTCCAGCACCCGCACGACGCTCGGCTCCCCGAGCGGCCCGGAAACCAGCTCGACCTTCCAGACGCCCTGGCCGCCATTGCCGCGGTTCCGCTTGAGGACGCGCGGACCGGCCGAATGGAGCCGTGGCGGAAACGCGGCGCGGAACTCGGCGGCATTGCGGTAGAGATGCGTGTCGGTTCCCCAGCCGAGATGCTTGGTGCGGTAGAGCACCTCCTTTGTCCCCATCTTCAGGATCGTGTCGGGATGAGCGCTGACCCAGGGGCCGCGCGAGGCGACATCGCGCAATAGAGAATCGAGTGCCGCGCGGGTCTTGCCGCGGCTCAGCGGATCGACCCAGACGAGCACGCCGTCAACCGCGAGCAGTTGCGCGCGCACCTCCTCGGCAAACTCCTCGTCGTAGACGGCGGGCTCGGCTTTGAGGCCGAGCGCGGCCAGCTCCTCGAAGATGCGGTGATAGCGATTGTTGTGAGGTCTCGCGGCCTGCCGCGTTTCGCGGTCGCCGCGCCAGAGAATGGCAATCCGGTAGGGTTTCATGTCGGCTCCGTCCATGCGCATGCCCGCCTTCCTGGCGAGCGGCGCAGAGCTTGGACGGAACGCCCGTCTGACGGGGTGCCTGCTCGAACCCCGCAGCGATCATATTTGGGGTCGGCCGGGCTGACAATCCCGGCGGGGCGCGCGGAGCGATCGGATATTAGGGAATGACTCATTAACTCTCGTCCGGCACCTTCGCTCCGCGAAACCGCGTTCCGCAGCTGCAGCAACGAAAGTCACGGCGCATCCATGAGCGAAATCCCTCCGCAGGCCGCGCTGGAGATCCGCGATCTCGCCAAGTCGTTCGACCGGCCGGCGGTCGATGGGCTGAGCCTCGCAGTGCGGGCCGGCGAGTTCTATACGCTTTTGGGCCCGAACGGCGCCGGCAAGACGACGACGTTACGAATGGTGACCGGGCTGTTGAAGCCGGATCGCGGCGCGATTTCGGTATTCGGCGTCGACGTGCTCGCCGATCCAGTCGCCGCCAAGCAGATCATGGCCTGGATCTCGGACGAGCCGATGATCTATGACCGGCTGACGCCGCTCGAATACCTCCACTTCGTCGCTGGACTGTGGGGCGTCGAGCACGCCACTGCCGAGGCGCGGGCGCGCGAGTTGATCGGCTGGCTCGGGCTCGCGGCCCATGCGCAGGCGCGCTGCGAGGGGCTGTCGAAAGGCACGCGCCAGAAGGTCGCGCTGGCCGGCGCGCTCGTGCACGAGCCGCGGCTGATCATCCTCGACGAGCCGTTGACCGGCCTCGACGCCGCGTCGGCCCGGCTTGTCAAGAATGTGTTGCGCGAGCGTGTCGCCCAGGGCTGCTCGGTTGTCATGACGACGCACATCCTGGAGGTCGCCGAGCGCATGGCCGACCGCATCGGCGTCATGTGCGATGGACGGCTCGTCGCCGAAGGCACGCTCCAGGAGCTGCAGCATCAGGCCGGCGCCGGTCTCGCGACCCTCGAAGACACGTTCCTCGCTCTCGTCGATAGCGACCGAGCCGACGGACCGATTGCCGCATGACACAAGCCGGTACACTCGCCTGGTTCGCCCAGCACGAGACGCGCCTCGCCTGGCGGGATTGGTCCTGGCTGTTGTCGGGCGGCCGGCGTCGGCGCGGTTATGTGATCATTCTCGGCGCCGTCGCGTTCATCCTGTTCACGCATGCCTTCGCATACGCGACATTGGCCCGCTCGGCGGATTTTGGCGCCGCTCCCGACAAGCGCCTGTTGGTCGCGATCGGCGGCACCCTGCTGCTCTATTGGTCGCTGATGCTGTCGCAGGCGATGGAAGCGGTGACGCGCGCCTTCTACGCCCGCGGCGACCTCGAGCTGATCCTGTCGTCATCGGCGTCGGCGGAGCGGCTGTTCGCGGTGCGCATCGGCGCGATGGCGGTTAGCATCGCGGCGATGTCGCTCGCCCTGGCGGGACCGGTCATCAACGTGCTCGCCTGGCTCGGCGGCGCGCATTGGCTCGCCGCCTATGGTGTCGTCATCGCGCTGGCAATGGCGGCGGTGGCGATCTCGGTCCTGCTGACGATCGGGCTGTTCCGCATGATCGGCCCAAAAAAGACGCGGCTCGTCGCGCAGATCGTCGCGGCGGTCATCGGCGCGAGTTTTGTCATTGGCGTGCAGCTCGTCGCGATCCTATCGGCGGGCACGCTGTCGCGCGCGGTCGCATTTCAGTCGGCGGCGATCGTCGATCGCATGCCCGACCCCGAGAGCCTGTGGTGGCTGCCGGCCCGAGCGGCGATGGGGAACGGACCGGCGCTGACCGCTGTTCTGGCGCTCGGCATTATCGCGCTGGCCCTGGTGATCCGCGTTGGCGCGCCGCGTTTCGGCGAGTTGGCGCTGGCGGCCGGAGGCGTCTCGCGCAGCGCCGCCCGGAACAATCGGCGCTCCGTTGGATTTCGCCCCAGATCGCCCGGCCAGGCGTTGCGGCGTAAGGAATGGCTGCTGCTGTTGCGCGACCCGTGGCTGATGTCGCAGAGCCTGATGCAGCTCCTCTACCTGCTGCCGCCGTTTTTTCTGCTGTCGCGCATGTTTTACGGCGAAGGCCACAACACGGCGCTGCTGGTGCCGGTGCTGATCATGGCCGCGGGCCAACTGGCCGGCGGGCTCGCCTGGCTGGCGATTTCCGGCGAAGACGCGCCGGATCTGATCGCCTCCGCGCCGGTGACCGCGGCGCGCGTATGGGGCGCCAAGGCCGAGGCCGTGGCGGGCGGCGTCGGAATCGTCTTTGTCCCGATGGCTATCGGGCTCGCGATCGTCGACCCGGTGGCGGGGGTCGTGACCCTGGTCGGCCTGGCGCTGGCCGGTGTCGCGGCGACGCTGATTCAATTCTGGTTCCGCGCGCAGGTGAACCGCAGCCTGTTCCGCCGCCGTCATGTGTCCTCGCGCATCGCCACCTTCGCCGAGGCGCTGTCGTCGATCCTATGGGCCGGCGCCGGCGCGATCGGCGTCGTCAATCTGTGGCCCGCGATCTTTCCCGCCGCCTTGGCGCTCCTTGTTCTGGGGGGCGCGTGGATGCTCAGCCCCAAACGGCCGTAATCACCGCCGGCAAACAGGCTGGGCTGCGGCGGACTCCGCCGTACTGTCGCCACGACCCCGCGTCAATTTCCGGCATACAGTCCTTGCGTGAGCTGCTCGGCGAGTCTTCGGTCCGATCGACCTTCGGCTCGCTGAGCACGCGCCAGGCAAACAGGCGGACGAGCTGGAACCGTCTCCGCGCGACGCGCGGCGCCAGCACTCGCTCGATCCTGACGAGCCTGAGGTGGGCGTCGCGCGCGCGGTGGTCGAGCTCGACCCGCGGCACGCAGTTGCTCCACGGTTTTGGTCTCGTCATGGCACCCTCCATGCCGCGTGTCTTCCGAGGCCGAAATGGACGCGGTGCGCGTTAATACGGCCGTCCGGCTGCGCCGACGTGTGAACGAGATCACACGCCGGCGATTTTTATTTCATCGCGCAGGAAGGACAGGCCCGCGCCGAGCGGCGCGGAGGGCGGCGCTTTTTGGGGCAGCGGTTAGAGCCTAGGGCGAGAAGTAATAGCGCGGCCGGGAACGGGCGGCGCGTTCTTCCCTTGCGTTGACGAACAACCCCGGGGCCGCGATGTCGGCGATCGCCGGCGCGGCGGCCGGTGCCGGCAATGGAACCGGCGGCGGCGCGGTCTCGGCGCGAATCTCCGCGACGGGGCTCGGCTCCGGTGTAGCTGCTGCGACAGGCGCGAGCGGCGGCAGCGATACAGCAGTGACAGGCGGCGCAATTGGAGCCGGCGTTGCGGCGAGCGGTGGGGCTGGTGCGGTGGCGAGCGTCGCCGCCGGTGCCGGAATCGGCGCGGGAGCCGCCATCGGCTCCGGCACAGGAGCCGGCGACGGCATCGGCTCCGGCGGGGGCATGAACCTCGCGGACATCGGCGCGGGATTGGCCGTCATCAGGGCCCGATTGACGGCAGCCTTGGCGGGCGCGGGCGACGGCGACGACTCGTCAAGCGGGATCACATCAGACGCGGGTTGCCCGGCCGCGGCCGATGCCGTCAGCGATGGTGCGAGCACGATCGGCTCCATCACCCGGCGCTCGATCGGCACCGAGGCGACCGACTCGTTGGGAGCCGTCAATGGAGCGCCCAGCATGTAGACGGGCGCCGGCTCGTTCGATCCCGCTGAGCAGGCGGCGATCGCAAATCCCCCCAACGACAGCAGCGCCGCGACACGGATCTTGCCGTGCCGGCTTAACGTGCTTTTCCGCATCTCCCCCTCCCGGCTCGTCCCCCAACGAGCACGGCAATTATTATATTATGGAGGGATTCCGGGCTATAGCGCCGCGCTCTACGGCCTGTTCTGCCGCGGCGCGTGCGGGTTGCCGGCAGTTCGGACAATTCGCCCATCGCGCGAATCACCCCGCCGCACCGATTCCAAGTCAGGCTCGCTTGACGCCCCAGAAGACCGCAAAGCAGCCCGGGATGATCCCGGTCAACTCCTTGCGATAGGCGGTCGTCTGCCAGTATTCGCCCATCGGGATGAAGGGCAGCTCGGCCCAGAGCTGCCGCTGCATCTCGGCGCAGATCAGGCGCTGTTTGTCGAGATCGGCGGCGTCGAGCCACTGACCGCGCAATTCTTCGATACGGGTACTGGTCGGCCAGCCGTCCCAGGCGGCTTTGCCGTCGGTACGCAGCCCCTGATTGCCGTAGGGGTTCGTGTTCGGGATCGAGCGGTCGATCAGCGTGAAGAACACGTTCCAGCCGCCTTTGTCGGGCGGGCCTTGATTGGTGCGGCGGCGGATCACCGTGCCGAAATCCATCTCCTGGAAATCGACGTTAAGCCCGGCGCGGCGCAACTGCTCGGCCCCGATGCGCGACAAGCTGCTGATGCCGCCGACGTCGGTCGGCGAGATCACGACGATCGGCTCGCCCTTGTAGCCGGCCTCGGCCAACGCCTGTTTCGCGGCGGCGTGGTCGCGCGGACCTTTCAGGACCTCGATCCCGGCATCGTTGGCGAGCGGCGTGCCGGTCGCGAAGATGCCGACGCCGTCATAGCGGTCGGCCGGGTCCTCGCCGGCAATCGCGATCATCGCCTCGTCCTGATCGATCGCCAGCAGCAGGGCGCGGCGCGCGGCCGGGTTGTCGAACGGCGGATAGAGCTGGTTGAAGCGCAGGATGCCCATCGCCGGCATATAATGCGAGACAGCAGCTACGTTCTTGTCGCGGGCGACCTGCGGGAACAGGTCGCGCGGCGGCGACTCCCACCAATCGATCTCGCCGCGGAACAGCGCCGCTTGGGCCGAGAATGAGTCCAAGGTCAGCCATTCGACCCGATCAAAATGCGCAGCCTTGGGCCCCGAGGTGAAGCCGGGTTGGCCCGCTGGCCCACCGCCGTCGCGCGGCCGGTATTCGGCAAACCGCGCAAAGGCCGAACGCGCGCCGCTGACATGCTCGTCGAGGAGATAACGATAGGGACCGCTGCCGACGATCTCCTTGACCGGCTGATAGGGCGAGGTCGAAGCGAGCCGCTCGGGCATGACCGCCGGCACGGTGCCGCCCGGTCCGGCCAGCGCCTCCGGCAGATGCGGGAAGGGGCGCTTCAGGCGGAATTTCACGGTGCGGTCGTCGGGCGCCGAGAGCTCGTCGGTCGCGGCCATCAGCGCCGTCGCAAAGGCGATGCGCGGCGCGAAGCGGCGGATGCTGGCGACGACATCACGCGCCAGAACCGGCTCCTTGTCGTGAAAGCGCAGCCCGTCGCGCAGCCGCAAATTCCAGGTCAACCCGTCGTCGTCGACCTCGTGGCCCTGAACCATCTGCGGCTGCGCCTGCCAGTTCGCGTCGAGGCCGTAGAGCGTATCGAAGACGAGGTAAGCGTAATTGCGGGTCGGGCGGTTGAAGGTGACGATCGGATCGAGGACTGCGAGATCCGAGGTCGGCACGAAGGTCAACGTCGCCGCCTTGTCGGCGCGCCCGATGCGCGGGGCAGCCATCGGTGCGGCGAACGCGGCGGCGGCAAGACCGGTTTTCAACAGCTCGCGGCGGCGCATCGGTCTCCCTCCCCTCTTCGTTGGCGACTATTGCTTGGCGTAAAGTGTAGCACGCGGGATCGCGAACAGAGGCACACATGGCGAGCGAAGCGAAGCGGCCATCGATGCATCACGATTGGCATTCGGCCCAGTATGTCGCCGACTGGGTTGTCCACGATGTCGCGCGCGACCCGGAGCGGCGGCCGCGCCTGCAGGAGATGCTCGCAGCGGCGCCGTTCCCGCACGACGCGGCGATCGAGGTGCTCGATGTCGGCGGCGGCTACGGCGCGGTGACCGAGGAGGTGCTGAAGCTGTTTCCGCAGGCGCGCGTCACATTGCAGGATTATTCGCAGCCGATGTTGACCGAGGCGAGGCGGCGTCTCGCATCGCGTGCGGCGCAGCTGCGCTATGTCGCCGCCGATCTGACCGATCCCGCCTGGCCTCAGCAGGTCGGCGGGCCGTTCGATCTCGCGGTCTCGGCGATCGCGCTCCACAATCTGCGCGACGCGGCGAAAATCTTTGCCTGCTATCGCGCGATCCACGATCTGCTGCGGCCCGACGGCCGGTTTCTCGACTACGACCTGTTCTTCGCCGGCGTCGAAGGGCACATCGCCGAATTGCAGAAAGCGGGTTTCTCCTCGGTCGAGTGCTGTTGGGCCGAGCCGCCGCATGCGATCCTGATCGCCGCGAAGGGCGCCTCCTAGCTCGCCGCGCCGCCCTCACCGCAGGGCCGGCGGTCTGGCGTTGTGCGTCCGCGATCGGATAGGCTCGCCGCCGTCCGCCGCTTTGCCCGACATCGACCAGATCCGTATTTGGCAGATCAGCCTTTGACCGAACTCTCGCGCCGTATCCTGGAGAAATCGCATAACGTCGGCTGGTGGCGCCGGTTGCGCCGCCTGGCTGCCGCGGCGCGCTCGCTCGACCCGGATGCCGTCATCGACCTGATCGCCAAGTTCGAGGCCAATCAGCGCAGCATTCAGGAGGCGCAGCAGGCGTTTGTCGAGATTTTCCGCGCGCACGCGGCGGCGCCGGCTGCGCCGCCGCTAATCGGCATATCGGATCTGGCGACCGGCAACCGGTTCGAGCTCGAGAACCGCAGCCGGGCACTGACCAACCCCGTCTACATCGGCGACGACACTGCGTTATGCCGGGTGCTGGGCAGCTACAAGATGTACCTAGACACGCGCGACATCGGTTTCAGCTCGCATGTGCTGCTCGATGGCTACTGGGAGACCTGGCTGACGATGTTTTTCGCGCGGCAGGTGCGGCCGGGAATGACGCTCATCGATGTCGGCGCGAACTTTGGTTACTACTCGATTCTCTTCGGCGCGCTGGCCGGGCCGGGCGGTCATGTCGTTGCGGTCGAACCGAACCCCGAGGTGACAGCGAAGCTGCGCCGTTCGATCGAGCTGAACGGAATGACCGGGCGCACGACGATCATCGAGGCTGCCGCCGGCGCCGACGACGGCGAAGCCGACCTTTACGTGCCGCATGGCGAGCCCAAGAACAGCATGATCGTCACGGGCAGCGAGGCACTCGCGCCGGAAGGGGGGGTTATCCGTAAGGTTCCCCGCCTGAAGCTTGACCGGCTTGCCACGACGACCGCCCGCGTCGATCTGGTCAAAATCGACGCCGAAGGCGCCGAGCAGGACATCATCGCCGGCATGGAGGGAATCTTGCGGCGCGACAAACCCGTCCTGCTGCTGGAGTTCAATGCCGGGCGCTATGGCGATGCGGCGGGATTCGTCAGCACGCTCGGAGCGCTTTATCCCCGGATGCGGCATATCGATTTCGAGGGCAATGCCGTCGACCTCACGGTCGAGCGGCTGCTGGCGGATCGATCGGGCGAGGACTGGCTGCTGCTGTTTGACGATCCGCAGTCCGGGGCGCTGGGGACGAGCCAAGCTAAATGCTAGCGGCGCAGGCTCTCGATCAGCTCCTGATGGGTCTTGACGCGCACCGGGGCACGCGGCATGAGGCTGACATAGCCCAACGCCAGCCGACCGTCGAAGGCGGCGCGCTCGCTGATGATCCGGATTTCCACCGGTTGGTCGACGGAATTCTCGATCGTGAATTGGAGATTGGTTTCGATGACCTGTTCGCCGGCCGGCTGCACCCGCTCGTAGGCAAGCCGGACTCCCGCGGCGATCTCGATGACAAAGCTGTTGCCGGCCGTTTCGGCCGAGAACGCGATCACGATGGTCGCGGACCACGCACCCGGCGGCAGGTTGATGTAGGGCCCAAACGCCAGGAAACGCGCCCGCCCGGTCACGTCGATCGGACCGGCCGTCGCGCGGCGCGGCGACCCCGTTTCGCCATCCGTGACAAAGAACAGATCGGGTTCCCAAACGATCGTTTCGAGATCGCCGCCCTCGAAAAAAGCTACATACGGCTGCAACGCCCCGTCGACGATCGCCTGCTGATGGGCGGAGAGACCATCGGTCCCCGCCGGATCCGATCCTGCCGCGGCGGTCGAGTCCGGCACCGAGTCGGCGATGGCGGCGATCTCGTCAGGCCCGAGACGGAAACCGAAATGGCCCGCGATCGCAGCTGCCAGCCGGCGCGGATCGTGGCCATGCGCACCCGGCAGCAGCAGCGCGCCGGGAGCCTTCGTCAAGGTCAGCATCGCCGCACAGCTGCTGGCGAGTTCGCTCGTTGCGGTGGCGATATCGCAGCCGGGGCGCTGCAGCAGATCGTGCAATGCCGAGTGCGCATCGCCCAGCGCCACGACAAATGGCCGGTCCGCCTCGACGATCTCGGCCTGGAGCCGCACGACCGGTTGCCGCGACGCGGCCACGAGATGCGCCGCATTGCTGCGGATTGCTGACTTGGCGATGTCGTCGAAGCTGTTGAAAGCGCCCAACTCCACCGAACCGAGCGCGCCTTCTGCCAGGCGCAAGACCAGCGTATCGCATAGCTGCGTGAAGCGGCTCGGCAATCCAATCGAGAAAAAGATCATGCGGGCCCGAAACAACGACGCGGTCGTACCAGCTTGTAACGAGCCCCGGCCGCCGCTGTCGAGCCGCTTACCGCCGCAGCCGGCGCAGACACGCGGCAGGCGGGCGGGAGTTGCCTCGCGGGACGGCATCTTGCATAAGGTGGCACGCCGAGCCCGCGGCATTTAAGCTTCGCTAATCAGGGATTTACCTTGAAGGCATAAAGGCTGCATCGCGGTGCGGGCGGGCCCGCGATTGGGCCGCTCGATGCGGGGGTTGGGAGTTCGCATGAAAATACTGGTGACCGGCGGCGCCGGGTTTATCGGGTCGGCAGTATGCCGCCTGTTGGTTGGGGAGTTCGGCGAGACAGTGCTCAACCTGGACAAATTGACCTATGCCGCCAATCTCGCCTCGCTAAAGCCGATCGAGAACAATCCAGGCTATTGCTTCCGGCAAGGCGATATTGGCGATCGGCCCTTGGTCGGCGAATTGCTGCGCTCGTTCGAGCCTGACGCCATATTGCACCTCGCTGCGGAATCGCATGTCGACCGCTCGATCGACGGCCCCGGCGCCTTCATCAAGACCAACATCGAGGGCACCTATGCGCTACTCGACGCGGCGCTTGAATTCTGGCGCGGCCTGCCGGCGAAGCGCGCGCGCGATTTCCGGTTTCACCACGTCTCGACCGACGAAGTGTTCGGCTCGCTCGGGCCGGACGGCAAATTCACCGAAGAAAGCCGCTACCAGCCGAATTCACCCTATGCCGCCTCGAAAGCGGCGTCTGACCATCTCGTGCGGGCTTGGCATGAGACCTTCGGATTGCCGGCCGTCATCAGCAACTGCTCGAACAATTATGGTCCCTACCATTTCCCGGAAAAGCTGATCCCGCTAACGATCCTGAAGGCCGTCCACGGCGAGCCGATCCCGGTCTACGGGAAGGGAGACAACGTCCGGGATTGGCTCTATGTCGAGGACCATGCGCGGGCATTGCGTGCGATCCTCACCGGCGGCGCGGCGGGCGAGAGCTACAATGTCGGCGGCGACGGCGAGCGCACCAATCTCGACGTCGTGACCGCGATCTGCGCCCTGCTCGACGAGATGGTGCCGGGATCGCCCCATCGGCCCCACCGCAAGCTGATCACCTTTGTCACCGACCGGCCCGGCCACGACCGGCGCTATGCCATGGACGCCGCGAAGATCCGGCGCGAGCTCGGCTGGCAACCCCGCGAGAGTTTCAAGAGCGGTTTGAAGAAAACCGTCGCCTGGTATCTCGACAACCGCTGGTGGTGGGAGCCGATCTGGTCCGAGAAATACCGCGGCGCGCGGCTCGGCGCCGCGCTTGAGGCAACCGCCGGGGCGACGGCCGGGGCATCGGCGCAATGAAGGGAATTATCCTCGCCGGCGGCGCCGGCACCCGGCTTTATCCGGTGACGCTCGTCATCAGCAAGCAATTGCTGCCGGTCTACGACAAGCCGATGATCTACTACCCGCTGACGACGCTGATGCTGGCAGGCATCCGCGACATCCTCGTCATCGCGACGCCGGCGGAGCGGCCGCGCTTCGAGAGCCTGCTCGGCGACGGCGGCCGTTGGGGCATCGCGATCTCCTACGCCGAGCAGCCGCATCCCGGCGGCCTCGCACAGGCCTTCCTGATCGGACGCGACTTCATCGGCGATGGCCCGGCCGCGCTGGTGCTCGGCGACAACATCTTCTATGGCGGCGGCTTGTCCGGCCTGCTGCAGAAGGCGGCCCTGCTCCGCTCCGGCGCTACCGTCTTTGCCTACCAGGTCCGCAGCGCGCAAACTTATGGCGTGATCGAATTCGACGCCGACGGCAAAGCCTTGTCGATCGAGGAAAAGCCGCTGCAGCCGCGCTCGCACTGGGCGGTGACCGGGCTGTACTTCTATGACAATTCGGTCGTCGAGATCGCCCGCGAGCTGAAGCCCTCCGCGCGCGGCGAGCTGGAAATCACCGACCTCAATAATGTCTATCTCAAGCGCGGCACATTGCAGGTCGAGAGGCTCGGGCGCGGCTATGCCTGGTTCGACACCGGCACGCATGAGGATCTGCTGGCCGCCGGCGAATATGTCCGCACGATCGAGATGCGGCAGGGGCTCAAGATCGCCTGCGTCGAGGAGGTCGCCTACAATATGGGTTATATCGGCCGCGACCAGCTGCTCGCCGAAGCCGGCCGTTTCGGCAAGAATGACTACGGACGCTACCTGGCAAATCTGCTGGAATAGCAGCAGCGCGCTCGCCGGGATAAGGGCGCCGCGCATGAAGAGAGGGATCAGAGGATGACCGGTTTTGCCTACCCCGACCTGTTCGGCAAGAAGCTGCCGGCGGCCGCGCCGCGCTGGGGCGGCAACGCCAAATACAATTTCATCGGCGGCCATAACGACCGCAGCCTGATCCCGATCGAGGACCTTATCGAGGCGACGCAGACGGTGTTGCGCCGCGAGGGCCAGGATCTGGCGCTATACGGGTTGGGGCTCGGCCCGCAAGGCTATCCCGGTTTGCGCCGTTTTGTCGCCGACAAGGTCAAGCGCTGGCGCGGCATCGATGCCGGACCCAACGACGTGCTGATCACCCAGGGCTCGGGCCAGGCGATCGACCTCGTGAACGCTGTGCTGCTGGAACCTGGCGACACGGTGATCCTCGAAGAGTTCGCCTATCAGGGCTACCTGAACAATCTGCGCCGCCTGGGCGTCAAAATGGTCGCGGCGCCGCTCGACGAGGACGGCATCCGGATCGACGCGCTCGCCGGCGTGCTCGACGGGCTGAAAAAACAGAATACGACGCCGAAATACATCTGCACGACGGCGACGATCCAGAACCCGACCGGCAGCATCATGCCGCTCGAACGGCGCCATCAATTGCTGGCGCTGGCGCGCGACTACGGCGTGCCGATCTTCGAGGATGAGTGCTATTCCGATCTGACCTGGAGCGGTATGCAGGCGCCGCCGGCGCTCTACGCGCTCGACCCCACCCGCGTCATCCATATCGGCTCGTTCTCGAAGACTCTGTCCCCGGCATTGCGGCTCGGCTACGTCGTCTGCGACTGGGAGTTCATGAGCCGCATGATCGCGATCAAGACCGAGCGCTTCAGCCACACCGGTGCCCTCGAACAGATGGTCGTCGCCGAATATCTCTCGCAGCACTTCCAGGACCATGTCGAGGAGCTGAGCGGGGTGTTGAAGGAGAAGCTCGACACGATGGTCGAAGCGGTCGAGCGCGAGTTCGGCACCAGTGTCGAGCCATGGCTGCCGAAGGGCGGCATCTATTTGTGGATGAAATTGCCCGACCAGGTCGATGTGCGAAGGCTGGTGCAGCCGGCATTGAAGGCGGGCATCGCCTTCAACCCCGGCCCGGAATGGGCGGTCGACGGCGACAGCGCCAAGTCGCGGCTGCGCCTCTGCTTCGCGCTGACGACCAAGGAGGAAATCCGCGACGGCGTCGCCGCCTTCGCGAAGGTCTGCTACGACGAGTTCGGCGTGCCCGAGCAGAGCGGCAACATCCGCCACGCCGCCTCGGCACGGGCGGTGTCTAGTTAGGGAGCACTCCATGGCGCGTCTGGCATTAGCGATGCTCGCGTTGGTTTCAATAAATACAATCCCAGCGGTTGCGCATTCTCAAAGCTGCATCTGCGATGGAAAGCTGATCCGTCGCTTCCACGGCGGAGACGCCGATCCCCTGACCTGGACGTATGCTGCTTATCTGGTTTCGGAGGGCGCCGGCAGCCACCCCGCAGACGTGTGCTACCTTAGAGAAGTACAGAATAGGAGCAATGCTGATGTACGTAACATTTACTGGAAAGTCGCAGGTTTTGCTCGCCGCCTGCTAAGGCCCGGAGTAAAATCGTCCTGCGTCGAACTTGAGGGCGACGCGAAATCTACGATTACTTCCGGAAAGCTTTTTCACGGAGTCTCAGATCAACATTACGATACCACAGTGTTGGAGCCAAAGGCTGGTTGGGAAACCCAAGAAGCGAGCGCCGAGGAAGATTATAGGACACTCAAGAGCCAATTGACATTCGATATACAAGGGGACGGTTATTATGCTCCTACACGTCTAACCTTGTGGTCAAGTGTACGGATAGATCCCGATAAAAAGATTGCTTTATTGACGTATGAGATTGATAATGAGAGCAAATCAGCTATAAGCATTCTTGTGAATGCGGTTGCCACGGCACAGATGCAAAAGGACGTTCCATGGTTTACGTCTCCTTGCGTAATACCCCCTCTAGAAGCAAAAGTATTTACGACCTTTGCTGATCAGGAAATCATTGCAAGACCAACCACAGTTGCCGTGTTCGATGCAAAAGCAACACTGCCGATGGCCGTGGAATTTGCAGGATTTTTCACGGCTAAAGACGGAAAGAAAGAGCGGAGCGACGAATCGTTATGGAAATTGCAGTGAATTATTCTACTCGCCGTTAATATGGGTGAAATTCTAAAACAGATAGCATCAGGCTTAGTCCCTTCCGTATTGGCATTTCTCAGTGCAAAGCTGCCCATTCTTCCTTTCTTAAATCCGCAAATTCCCGACGACTTATGGCCAATCACCGCGATGATCGCATTCGCATCAGGCGCTTTGTCGTATGCGTTTGCTCGCCCCGCAGCAACGGGGGGCCGTACATCGATTTTCGGTAGCATACTGGGAGTATCGGGGCTTCTGCTCGCGATTGCGTCTTTGGTTTGGATGATCCTCGTTACGGAGCAGATAATTTTGACGCAAGCTGGGGACTTTCAGAACGCATCATCTCGAATTGCCTTCGTGCTCTGTTTTGCTGGGTTGGGATTTCCGTGCGGTTGGGCAATCGGGCGAACGCTGGCATGACTGCCGAACTAGCGATGTTGGGCTTAGGGTCTTGGCTTTCATGCGTCGACGTCGATGGGAGTGGCAACACTGAGATGACGGAGACGCTTCAAACGCAAACGCGGCTCGATCGGGTGTTGCGCCAAGCGGTCGAGGCGCGCGAGGTGCCCGGTGTCGTCGCGCTCGCGGCGGGCGATCGCGGCACGGTCTACGACCGCGCCTTCGGCGTGCGCGATCTCGGCACCGGCCGGCCAATGACGCTCGACACGGTGTTTCGCATCGCCTCGATGACAAAGGCGATCACCTCGATCGCGGCGATGCAGCTCGTCGAGCAGGGCAAGATCGGGCTCGACCACCCCGTGCCGGACATCGATCCGGCGCTCAGCTGGCCACACGTGCTGGACGGGTTCGACGCCGCCGGCCAGCCGAAATTGCGGCCGGCGAAGCGCCCGATCACCATGCGGCATCTGCTGACCCACACCGCCGGCTTCACCTACGACTGGTCGAACCCGAACACGCTGCGCTACGCGCAGGCGACCAAGATGCCGCCGATGTCGAGCGGCACGCTGGCCGCCTTGCGCCAGCCGCTCGCCTTCGACCCGGGCGAGAAGTGGGAATACGGCATCAACATCGACTGGGCCGGCCGCGTCGTCGAGGCGCTGAGCGGCAAGCCGCTCGACAGCTATCTGCGCGAGCATGTCTGCGGTCCGCTCGGCATGGACGATACCGGATTCGTGCCATCGCCGGAGCAGCGCAGCCGGCTCGCCACCGTTCATCAGCGGCAAGCCGATGGCACGCTGGTGCCGACAACGTTCGACTTTCCGGCCAACCCCGAATTCCATGCCGGCGGTGGCGCGCTGTATTCGACGGCACGCGACTATCTGACCTTTCTGCAAATGCTGTTGCAGGACGGGACACTGAACGGCGCGCACATTTTGCGGCGGGAAACCGTGGCGGAGATCAATCGCAACCAGATCGGCGAGCTCCAGGCCGGGCGGCTGCCGAGCCAGGTGCCGGAGCGTGCCTGCGATTTCGAGTTGTTCCCCGGCATGAAGGTGCGGTGGGGGCTCGCCTATATGCTGAACCTCGCGCCGGGACCGAACGGCCGCAGCGCCATGAGCGGCAGCTGGGCCGGCATCTTCAACAGTTATTACTGGCTCGACCCCTCGCGCCGTGTCGCCGGCGTAATCCTGTCGCAATTCCTGCCGTTTGCCGACCCTGCGATGCTGCGGCTCTACGGCCAATTCGAGCGCGGCGTCTACGCGCTGCTCGAAGCGCGCTGAGCCGCCGGATGGGCGTCTTTCACCTGCTGCGGCATGGCGAGCACGGGCTTCTCGGCAAGGTGCTTGCCGGGCGCATGCCGGGGGTCGGCATGACCGAGCGCGGGCGCGCCGAGATCGCCTCGCAGGCCGACCGGCTCGCGCGCGAGAAGATCGCGGCAATCTATGCCAGTCCATTGCAGCGCACGCGGGAGACCGCCGAGATCGTCGCCGCGCGGCTGGGTCTGCCGATCGAGTTCCGCGACGACCTCCTGGAACTCGACTTCGGCGAATGGACCGGCGCGACCTTCGACTCGATCCGCTCCGATCCGCGCTGGCAGGCTTGGAGCACGCAGCGCAGCCTCGCCGCGATCCCGGGCGGCGAGAGCATGCGGGCGGTGCAGCAACGCGTCGTTGCGGCGCTGCTCGAACTCAACGAGCGGCATCTGCACGAGACGATCGTGCTCGTCAGCCATGGCGATGTGATCCGCTGCGCGCTGCTGTTCGCGCTCGGCATGCCGCTCGATTTCTACAACCGGATGGAAATCGGGCAGGGCTCGATCAGCACGATCCAGATGCATGCGGGCGGTATCCGCGTGCTGACCCTCAGCGATCGTCCCCCGCCTCTGACGTATATATCCGACGAGATTGCTTCGCTCCGCTCGCAATGACAACAAAAGGGACTGTCATTGCGAGGAGCAAAGCGACGAAGCAATCCCCATCGGGCTAGCCTCCTCGGAGGGAGATTGCTTCGCTCCGCTCGCAATGACGGTTGTTGCGCCAGGTTAGCTGCTGACCGGCGTGCTGTACTCGGCGTCGCTGACGTGCTCGCCCCAGGCGGTGCCCTGGCCCTGCTCGCCGGCTTCCGATAGCGCCAGATGCGCGAACAGCCGGTCCGGCGAGGCGCCGTGCCAGTGCATCGTGTCGGGCGGGATGTTGACGATGTCGCCCGGGTTCAGCACCTGCGGCTTCTCGCCCTGGAAGCAGATGCGGCCGACACCGGACAGGCAATAGAGCGTCTGCCCGACCGGGTGAGCGTGCCAGGCAGTGCGGGCACCCGGCGTGAACGTGACGACCGAGCCGCCGAGACGCGACGGCGAATTGGCGGTGATCACCGGATCCTGGAACACGACCCCGGTAAAGGTCTCCGCGGCACCCCGCTTCGTTGTGCGCTCTCCGGCGCGAACGACTCCGGCTTTGACGGGCATGGCTCTTCCTTCCTTGCTGACGGACAGTGAGATGCGTCGTGAGAATAGGCGGCGCGAAGGGACCGGGCAATCGCCGCCCGGCCGGCCCCTCCACAAGGGCAGCGCGGCCTTGCCGCTGCTACGCGGCTTTCGCCGGCGGGTTCGTCTCGCCGCGACCGCGTCGGCGCAGCACCGTCCAGTTCGGCCGCCCGGACGCCGTTTCTGAGATCGGCGCTGCGGCAGCTTGCCGGCAGATCAGCGGCGCCGGCTGGCGCGCCGCCTCATCACGGCGGGCGGTGGCGGCGCGGCGGGCGCCGCGGTAGATGTGCGGGACAAACCCGCCGATCATTGTCGCCATCGCGGTGGGCAGCGTGATCCAGGCCGCCAGCACCCAGCCCGACATGCCGCCGGCCACCGGCATCGCCTTCAAGGCATAAAGCAGGGCGGTGCCGAAGAACATCGCGCCGCCGCAACCGAGCGCCTCGATGACCCGCAGCCGCAGGGGCCGGGCCGGCTCCTCCGGCGAGTCGTCGCAGCACAGCGCGACCGCGATGCACAACACCGCGCTGAGCACGATGACCGGCACATCGTCGAGGCCGAGCCGTGTTGTCCCGAGGTGAAAGAGGACGCAGATGGCCGCGGCAACCGCACCGGCAACGATGCCGGCGAGGAGGTAGGCGTGATAACGCCGGGGCTCGCCGGCAGCGCGCCGGAAGAACGCAAAACGCTGGACCAGCCACACGGTGAGCGCAACGGTCGCGATGCGCGCCAGGGCGATCTTCGACGGGATCGTCAGCCCGATCGGCGTATGGTCCGGCCCGCCGTTCGCGTAGGAGAACACGATCGCGACCGCCAGCAGATAGAGGAAGATACCGGCGCCGAGCACGGTCAGGCTGCTGATCGGAAATTCCGGCACGTTCATCGGCTCGGCCGCAGGGAAGCCGATGCCGCGCAGCCGCGCAACGATGCCGCGCTCGATGCGCTCCGACCGCAACACCGCACGGGCGAGGAAATTCACCAGCACGATGAACACGCCGCGGCAATCCCGGGCAAAGACCTCGTTGCGGTCTTCCATCAGCTCGGCATACGCCTCGGCATCGGTGTTGTGCAGGCGGGCCGCGCGGTCGAGCCACTCGACGGCGCGCTGCATGAATCCGTCGGCCTGATGCTCGATGCCGCTCCATTCCTCGGCGGTCTCGCCAAAAAAGCGGCTGTAATTCGGCGCTGCAGCGAGCTTTTGCAATTGATCGTAGAGCTTGACGACGCGGGTGAAGCGCAGCTCGGCCCTTTCCACCCCGGCGGCGCCCCGGTACCGCAGATGCGTCGCCAAGGTGTCGCCATAGGCGCCGTCATAGGACTCGCGCAGACCGGCGACGTCTTCTTGCGTCACCATGAAGCTGTGCGGTGTCATCGCGGCGGCGCGGCGTCTGACCTCCGCCGGGATCGCGCCCCACTCCTGGAAGCGCGCCAGGAGCCAGGCATCGAGCCCTTTTAGGACCGGCAGGGTCGGCAGCAACGTCGTCATCGCCAAGGTCGCGAGGAGCGGCGGCGACAAGCTCGGCTCCTTGGGGATGCCGAGGAAATCGCTCCACCCCGGCTGCCGCAGCGCGATGCTCAGAAACGCGAACAGCACGACCGCGCTGACGACGTAACCGATGCAGCTCCACCAATAGAGCGCGCGGCGGGTCGATTGCCGGTTCGTGCTGGGCGTGTTGAACCGGGTCCAGGCATAGACCATGATCAACAGGCCGCACAGAATGTTTGGCAGGTCGATGATGCTCGGGTTCATGAGAGCCTCCCCGTCTCCCGGGTCTCGCCACAGATTACGAGCAACAGGGCGGCAAAGTTGTGAACCGCTTCACAGTTGGGCCGATTTTTCGATCCGCCGATGAAGAACAGCGGCACCGTTCGCGTCGGCATCGGCGGCTGGGTATTCCCGCCATGGCGCGGCACGTTCTACCCACCCGGTCTGCGCCAGGCCGAGGAGCTCGCCTATGCCAGCCGGCACGTCACCACGATCGAGATCAACGGCACCTTCTATCGGACACAGACGCCGGCCAGCTTCAAGAAGTGGCATGACGAGACGCCCGACGGGTTTGTCTTTTCGCTGAAGGGCCCGCGGTATGTGACGCAGCGCGGCGGCGCTCTTGCCGAGGCCGGCCCGGGCATCGAGCGGTTTCTCGGCAGCGGCCTGACCGAACTCGGCGACAAGCTGGGGCCGATCCTCTGGCAATTCGCGCCGTTCAAGGCGTTCGATGCCGATGATTTTGCGGCCTTCCTGAAATTGCTGCCGCAGGAGATCGGTGGCCGCGCGCTCCGCCACGTCGTCGAGGTGCGGCATCAGAGTTTCCGTACGCCGGCATTTTTCGATCTGCTGCGCGAATACCGGGTCGCCGTCGCAATAGTCGATGACGAAAAACATCCGGCCTTCGACGAGTTGACCGCGGATTTCGTGTATCTCAGATTGCGCCGCTGCGCCGAAGATGAGCCGACCGGCTATCCGCCGGAGGCGCTCGACGAGTGGGCCGCGAAGGCGCGGAGCTGGGCCGCCGAGGGCCGCGACGTGTTTCTCTATTTCATCAACGGCGCCAAGGTACGCGCCCCCGCCGCCGCCCAAGCCCTCCTTCAGCGGCTGTCGACGTAAGATCAGAACCGCTCCGCTCGGAACGGCATCGGATCGACGAGGGGCGCGTCGCCGGTCATCATCTCGGCCAGCAACCGACCGGTGGTTGGGCCCAAGGTGAAGCCTTGATGAGCATGGCCAAAAGCGCCCCATAGGTGGGGTTGCCGCGGGATCCGGCCTATGATCGGCAACATGTCGGGGGTGCAGGGCCGGACGCCCATCCAGGGTGCGGGTTCCACGGCTTCGCCCAGCGGAAAGATGCTGCGGGCGATCGGTTCGGCACGGGCGAGCTGGATGGGCGTGGGGCCGGCATTGCGGCGCGCAAATTCGGCGCCGGTCGTCAGGCGGATCCCGCGCCGCATCGGGGCCAGCAAGAAACCGTTCGATGCCACCGGGCGGGTCAGTCCGGCGTTGCCCCGCGGTCTGAAGTGCAGATGGTACCCGCGCTTGCCGAAGAGGGGTGGCGCGTAGCCGAAGCGCTTGGTGACCGCGCCCGACCAGATCCCCAGCGCGACGACCGCCTCTTCCGCCTCCACAACCGAACCATCGGCGGCGGTCGCGCGCCAACCTGCCCCGTCGCGCCGCAAGGTACCGGCATCGCCGACCGCAAAATGTCCGCCGAGCCGCTCGAACAGCGCGGCGTAGCTAAGCGTCAGGGCGTGCGGATCGTTGACCGCGTAGGGATCGGTCCAGTGCAGCGCGCCGATGAAACCGTTGCTCAGATGCGGTTCCATCCCGGCAAGTTCGGCCGGGGTAAGCGGTACGGAATTGACGCCGAACTCCCGGGCGCGTTGTGCCTTCGCGAGATCGGCGTCGAGCATCGCCGGGTCGTTGTAAGCCCGGATGAAGCCGACTGGACGCAGCAACGCAATCGCGCCCGCTTCTTGTGCAAGCGTCTCATGCTCCGCGGCGCAGGTCGCGATGAGCCTGCTCCATTGCGCCGCGATCTCCGCATAGCGGCGGGGTTCCGAGTTGCGCCAATAAGCGAACAATGGCCGAAGCAGACCCGGTAGGGCCGACAGGTGATAATGGACGTCGATGGAAAGGTTGCGCGCGATGCGCCGCAGCTCCGGGAATGACCGAGGAAACGGGTGCGGAAAGACCGCCTCGCGCTGAATTAGCCCCCCGTTGCCGTACGAGGTTTCCTCGCCCGGATGCCGCCGATCGACCAGCACGACCTGCTTGCCGCGCTTCTGCAGATGCACCGCAACCGAAACGCCGACCATGCCGGCGCCGAGCACAATCACATCGGCCTGCACCTTGCTCATTCCACTCAGCGGCCTCAGTCGCCCAGCAGCGCCGGGAGTTCTGCGAGCGAGCGGATCTCGCGTTCGGGCGCTCCCGGCAGGCGCTCGCGTGGCTTTGCATCGCGGTTGCACCAGACCGCGCGCATGCTGAATGCCGAGGCCGCAAAGGCGTCCCAGCCGTTCGACGATACGAAGGCGATCCCGTTCGCCGCAACGCCGAGCCGGTCGACCGCCGATTGGTAAACCCGCGGGTCCGGTTTGAAGACCCCGACCTCCTCGACGGACAGAACGTGATCGAGCCAGGGGCCAATCCCGGAACTGGCCACCGCGGCGGTGAGCATCTCGGGCGAGCCGTTCGACAGGATCGCGGTGGGCAGCCCCTTCTCGCGCAATCGGCGCAATGTGCCCGGGACTTCGGGAAAAGCACCGAGACGCAGATAAAGGTTCATCAGCCGGTCGCGCAGCCCCGGTTCGGCGATGCCGAGCGCTTCCAGGGAAAAATCAAGCGCCTCGCCGGTCACTTGCCAGAAATCGGCGTGACGGCCCTGCACCGCGCGGAGCCAGGAATAGTTCAATTGCTTGTCGCGCCATAGCTGCGTCAGCCGATCAGCGTGGTCACCGAGCGCATCGCGGCAGCTCGCTGCCGCGGAGCCGACATCGAATAGCGTCCCGTACGCGTCGAAGACGCAGGCGCGAATGCCCGATAGCGGCTTTTCGCTCATTCCGCTGCCATGCGTTTTTTGGGTTTGGGCCAGCGGGCGGCGGCGAGCGGCAAGACTTCCTCGATCAGGCGGCGGGTCTGCGCCATCATCTCCTCATCGCCCTTGGCGGCCGGGCGCAGGATGAATTTCGACACGCCGGCGTCGACATAATCGGCGATCTTGCCGACGATCGCCTCCGCATCGCCGACCGCGAAGTAATCCTTCGGATCGCGGCCGGTGCGCTTCCTGTAAGCCTCGAATAAGCCCGCGAGCGCCGGGTCGTCCACCCGGCCGAAGCGAAACGGAATGCCGGCACCGTAGTGATCGTCATCGATCGTGCGGCCCTCCTCGACCGCCGCGGCCTTGATCGCGGCGACGACCTTGGCGGCCTGTTCCGGCGTCTCGGGCCCGGCCTGCCAGCCGGTGCCGAGGCGCGCCGTGCGCCGGATCGCCGCCTCCGACGAGCCGCCGATCCACATCGGCAGATCGGGCTGCACCGGCTTCGGCGCGATCGACGCGCCCGACAGGTGATAGTGCACGCCCTCGAAATCGACCTTGTCCTCCGACCACAGCCGGCGGATGACTTCGAGGCCCTCATCGGTCTTGCGGCCGCGGGTCTTGGTATCGAGGTTGAGGGTCGTCCATTCCGGCCCCAACGGGCTGCCGATGCCGAAGGCCGGCAACAGACGGCCGTTCGACAGATAGTCGATCGTTGCGCATTGCCGCGCCACGAGCACGGCGTCGCGCATCGCGAGCGACAGCACGTTGACGCCGAACTTAATGCGCTTGGTGCGCCCGGCGAGCGCCGCCATGACGCTCATGCATTCGAGAAACGGCTGCGGGCTGACGAGGCGGTCGGTCTGCCAGATCGAGTCGATGCCGCCCGCCTCGCACAGATCGACCCAGCGCCAATACGCGGCGGCGCCGGAAAACGGGAACTCCATGAGCCCGACCCCGATCGCGACGTTGTTCGGCATGGTTCCCTCCAACTGACGCTTGCCCGACCACCCTAAACATAGGTGCGCCACTGATCCATTGCTCAACAGGCGAGGCCTTGACCAAGACTTAGCAAATTTGCTAACGTGACTTCGCAAATCTGCGAAGGCGGCGAATGGTCCCGAAAGAGAGCACCAAGAACAGTTCGGCGATCGCGCGGCAATGCGCCCGCAAGCTGTTCGAATTGCGCGGTCGGACTGGCCAGACGCAGAAGCAATTGGCGGCGCGGCTCGGCATGACCGAGTCGATGATCTCGCGCCTCGAACGCGGCGACCACGTGCCGAGCCTCAAAACCCTGTGCCGCATCGCCGAGGCGTTCGGCCGTCAGCTCGAGATCGTGTTCCATGAGCACGAACATGTGCATGCCGACGGGATCCGGCATTCGCACCCGCACAGCCACCGCGATCCCGAGCACCGGCACGAGCATCTCGGGGCGACGAGCGGGGCGCCGCTGACGCCTGGAACGGCAAGGAGATAATCGATGCACGCCGAATCACTCGACCGCTGGCGGCACGAGCACGTGTTTCTCGGCGCCGATCACGCGCGCAACGAGCGGCGCAGCTGGGCCGTCGTCGCGCTATGCGGCACGATGATGGTGGCCGAGATCGCCGGCGGCTGGCTGTGGGGCTCGATGGCGCTGATCGCCGACGGGCTGCATATGTCGACGCATGCCGGCGCGCTCGTTATCGCCGCGTTCGCCTACGCCTATGCGCGGCGCCATGCGCGCGACGAGCGTTTCACCTTCGGCACCGGCAAACTCGGCGATCTCGCGGCCTTCGCCAGCGCGATCGTGCTGGCCTTGATCGCGCTGCTGATTGGCTATGAGAGCATCGAGCGGCTGTTTCACCCCGTGCCGATCGCCTTCGACGAGGCGATCCCGCTGGCGGCGCTCGGCCTCGGCGTCAACCTGCTCAGCGCCTGGCTATTGCATGACGGCCACGGCGACGCGGCGCCTGACCATGCGCATGTTCGCGATGATGATCATGATCACGACCACCATCATCATCACGCCGACCACAATCTGCGCGCCGCCTATGTGCATGTGACAGCCGACGCGGCGGTATCGGTATTGGCGCTGATCGGGCTCGGCGCCGGACGCCTCTTCGGCTGGGTTTGGATGGACCCGGTGATGGGCATCGTCGGCATGCTGGTCATCGCCAACTGGTCGTGGAATTTGATCGGCGCCTCGGGCGCCGTCTTGCTCGACATGCGGCCGGCGGGCGGGCTCGCCGCCGAGATCGCGCGGCGTCTCGAAACCGGACCGCACGACCGGGTCTCCGACCTGCATCTGTGGCGGATCGGACCCGGGCACAACGCGGCGATCGTGTCGATCATCTCCGACCACCCCGAGCCGCCGGCCAGCTACAAGGGGCGGCTCGCGGGCATTCCGGGCCTCAGCCACATCACGGTCGAGGTCCAAGCCTGCCCCGGCGAGCATTAGACCGGCCCCCACAATCCTGCTGTTGTCTTCGGTTGTCCAACTGTGGCTCGATCGCGCGAACGAACGACCAAGGGAGCGCCGCATGCGCGTGTTCACGACGGTGCCGCAAGGGGATCTGCGCCGGGTGCCGCAAGCGGCGCGCGGCGCAGAGGCGGAAGGGTATGACGGCATCATCTCGATGGAGAACCAGCACGACCCGTTTCTCGCGCTGGCGGTAGCGGGGGTCGCCACCGAGCGGGTTGAATTGCACACCGGCGTCGCGATCTCGTTCGCGCGCACCCCAATGGCGGCGGCGCAGGTCGGTTGGGATCTCGCCGGCTCGACCGGCGGGCGTTTCGTCATCGGGCTGGGGTCGCAGGTGCGCGGCCACAACGAGCGGCGCTTCTCGGTGCCCTGGACGCCGCCGGCGCCGCGCATGCGCGAATACGTGCAGGTCATGCGGGCGATCTGGCGCTGTTGGAAAGACGGCGAGAAGCCGGCCTATGAGGGCCAGCATTACAAATTCACGCTGATGACACCGAACTTCACGCCGCCGCCGATCGCGGCGCCGCCCCCGCCGGTCATGATCGCGGCGGTCGGTCCGGCGATGCTGAAGGTCGCGGCCGAGGAATGCGACGGCGTCAAATTGCACGGCTTCTGCACCCGGAAATACCTGACCGACGCGATCATGCCGCGCGTCGAGGCGGGGCTCGCCAAGGCCGGCCGCACGCGGGCAAGCTACGAGATCTCGGGCGGCGGTTTCCTCGCGACCGGACCCGACGACGAAAGCGTCGCCAAACGCTTTGAGTGGGTTCGCCAGCGGGTCGCGTTCTACGGCTCGACCCCGGCCTATTTCCCGGTCCTGGCGGTGCATAAGCTCGAAGACCTCGGCCACAAACTCCATGCGATGTCGCGGGAGGGCAAATGGGGCGAGATGGCAAAGGAAGTGCCGGATGATGTCGCGCATCTCTTCGCGGCGGTCGGCCGGCATGACCAGATCGTCGGCGCGATCCAAGAGCGCTTCGGCGGCATCGTCGACTCCTTGACCCTGCGTGGCGACGGCGTGGGCGACGCGGCCGAGGTGCCGCGCGATCTCGTGCAGGATATCCGCCGCATCCCGCACCCCTATCGCGGGCAGGCGGCGTGACCTCCGGCCTGTGGCTGCTGCTGGCGGTCGCCCTCGCCGCAGGCATCTGCGCGAGCGCCGCGCAGGGCGGCACGTTCGTCCAGTTTCCGAATGTTTCCGACCGCGCGCCGCCACTCGTCGGTTATTTGGCCCGGCCAGATGCCGGGCTCTCCGGGCTGGTCGCCGGCCCGGAAAGGAAAGCCGACCGTTACCCCGCGGTCGTCGTGCTGCACGGCTGCGCCGGCATTTCCAGCCGCTCCATCGAGATCGCCGATCGGCTCGGCGCTTGGGGCTATGTCGCGCTGGCCGTCGACAGCTTCGGGGCGCGCGGCATCGCCAACGCTTGCAGCGGCGGGTTCGCCCCCCATCAGGCGTTTGATGCTTACGCGGCGCTGCGCTACCTGGGGCAGCAGGAGTTTGTCGACCCGGCGCGGATCGCCGTGCTCGGCCAGTCGATGGGCGGGATTGCGGCGCTCTACGCGCTCGACCGCGACCTGGCGGCGGAATATTTCGCCGAGCGCTTCCGCGCCGCGGTCGCGTATTACCCGGGCTGCATAACGCTGCCAAGGTTTACCGCGCCGATGCTGATCCTGATCGGCGAGGCCGACGACTGGACCCCGGCCGAGCGCTGCCGCGAGATGGTTCGGCATGCTCGGCCGGACAGCGCGCCGATCGCGATGACGGTTTATCCAGGCGTCTACCATGCCTTCGACGCCGTCGCCCTCGGCGCCGGCATCCGCTACCGCGGCCACTGGCTGGAATACAACGAGGCGGCAACGAAGGACGCGCAAGAGAAGGTGCGCGCCTTTCTCGCCGCTAACCTCGCCGGCATGCCTAGCGACAAGCCAGGTACCGAGTAGGGCGGCGTCGCAAATGGAACCTGCAATTCTGTCGGCGACCTCCGCATTGCTTGGATCGCTGATCGGCGGCGTCTCGACCTTCGCCGCCTCGTGGTTCACTCATCGCGGTCAGCTCCGCACGCAGGCAATCGCACAGCAGGCGATCAAGCTCGAGTCGCTCTATGCCGAATTCATCATTGAAGCAACCAAACGCATCGCGGACGCCTGGAGCCACCACGCCGAGACTCCCGAAGTCGTCGCAGGTTTATATTCGGCGGTTGAACGGATGCGTTTGGTCTCATCGGACGAGGTCATCGACGCCGCCGAGCAGGTGGTCAATTACACCCTCGGCGTCTATACCGGTCCCGATCGGACGTTCGACGAATTGCAGCGCCAGATTCGAAGCGACGAGTTCCGCGATCCGTTGCGGAATTTCAGCGACGCCTGCCGGAGTGAGCTGCGCGCGTTGCGCGGCTGATACGGAACCGGCTGAGACAGACCGCGACAGCTGCCGACATTAATTCTTTGATTTAAAGGATTGCCGGACATGATACCGCGTATATGCTCTCCGTTACTAAAAAGGCTTATGGGAGGGACGAGTAGATGGCCGCGACAGATGCGCCTTATGGTCAATTGTCGGAAGCCGAGCACAAGGCGCATCTGCGCCGCGCGGTAATTGCCAGCACCGTTGGCACGACGATCGAGTGGTACGATTTCCTGATCTACAGCACGATGACGGGCCTGGTATTCGGGCACGTCTTCTTCGCCGGCTCCGACCCGCTGATCGACACGTTGAAGGCGTTCGGCGTGTTCTTTATCGGCTTTATCGCGCGGCCGATCGGCGCCGCGATCTTTGGTCACTACGGCGACCGCATCGGCCGCAAGGCGACGCTGATCGTCACCTTGTTGATGACCGGCATCGCCACCGCCTTGGTTGGGCTCGTGCCGGGCTACGACATGATCGGCATCTGGGGCGCTATCATCCTGACCCTGCTGCGCCTGGTCCAAGGGATCGGGGTCGGCGGTGAATGGGGCGGCTCGGTATTGCTCGCGATGGAGTGGGCCCGCAGCAGCAAGAACCGCGGGTTTATCGCGGCCTGGCCGCAATTCGGCGCGCCGGCCGGGCTGTTCCTGGCGAACCTGGCTGTGCTGATCTTCAGCTGGATTTCCGGCGACCAGTTCCTGGTCTGGGGCTGGCGCATTCCGTTCCTGCTCAGCATCGTCATGGTCGGGGTGGGGCTTTGGATCCGGCTCGGCATCCTGGAAACCCCGGTGTTCCGCCGCGTGCTCGAAGAGAACCGCGTCGCGCGGGCGCCGATCATCGAGGTATTCCGCAAGCAGCCGAAGGAGATCGTGCTGACCGCGCTGTTGCGGCTGGCCGAGCAGTCGCCCGGCTACATCTTCAACGCGTTCATCTTTACCTATGGCACGCAGGTGCTCGGCGCTTCCCGCGACCTGCTGCTGATGGGGCTCATCACGACGACCGCGCTCGGCTTCATCTGGGCGCCGATCGCCGGCGCGCTGTCGGACAGGATCGGCCGGCGGCAGATGTACATTATCGGCTGCGTCTTCGTCGCAATCTTCACCTTTGTTTATTTCGCGATGCTCGATACGAAGATCCCGTCGATGATCTTTATCGCGGTGGCGCTGTCGTTCATCCCGGTCATGACGATGTACGGGCCCGAGGCGGCACTGATCGCCGAGGCGTTCACGCCGCGGTTGCGCTACAGCGGCGCCTCGATCGGCTATCAGCTCGCCTCGATCATCGCCGGCGGGCCGGCGCCGTTCATCTCGACCTGGCTGTTCGCCACCTACCACTCGACAGTGCCGATCGGCATCTATGTCGTGATCTGCGCCGTCATCAGCATCACCGCGACGTTGATGCTGCCCGACTACACCAATAAGGAAATCTCGACCGAGGCGGAATACGAGGCCGCCTCGGCCGGCCAATCGACGGTCGGCGTGCGCGTCGCGCCCTAGCTGCTGCTGTCAGGCAAGGCTATCGTCGGGCCGGCGCTCCGCGCGAGCGCCGGCCGATTTTTGTCCAGGAGGCGCGCCGTGACCTACCCGACGCATTTGATCCCGACGACGGTCGTCGGCAGCTATCCGCAGCCTGACTGGCTCGTCGACCGCTCAGCGCTCGAGCAGCATGGCGTGCCGCGCGTGCATGCGCATGAAATCTGGCGTGTCCCGGAGCCGCAGCTGCGGCAAGCACAGGACGATGCGACGATCGTTGCGATCAGCGACATGGAGCGCGCCGGCATCGACATCGTCAGCGACGGCGAGATCCGCCGCGAAAGTTATTCCAACTATTTCGGCCTGGCGCTCGACGGTCTGGACACGGTCAATGTCGGCGCGGTGATCGGCGCCAACGGCCGCGCGACTCCGGTGCCCCGGGTCACGGGGCGCATCCGCCGCAAAGGCCCGGTCGAGCGGCGCGACGCCGAGTTTCTGCTGGCGCACGCGGCGCGCGCGACCAAGATCACCCTCCCAGGCCCGTTCACCTTGTCGCAGCAGGCGCAGAACGAGTTCTACGCCGACGAGGTGGAGCTCGCCATGGACCTCGCCGCGGCGGTCAACCAAGAACTGCGCGAGCTGAAGGCGACCGGGGTCGATGTCGTGCAGCTCGACGAGCCGTGGGTGCGCGCCGCGCCCGACAAGGCGGCGCGCTACGGCGTGGCGGCGATCAACCGCGCGCTCGACGGCATTCCCGGGCCGACGATCGTGCACATCTGCCTCGGCTACGGCCATCTCGTCCGCAACAAGCCGTCGGGCTACGCCTTCCTGCCGCAGCTCGCCGAGTCGGCCGCCGCGCAGATCTCGATTGAGGCGGCGCAGCCGCGGCTCGATCTCGGCGTGCTGCGGGAATTGTCCGAGAAGACGATCCTCCTCGGCGTGCTCGATCTTGGCGACCGGACGGTCGAGACGGCCGAGACCGTCGCCGAACGGCTGCGGGCCGGGCTGAAACACGTCGCCGCGGAGCGGCTGGTCGCGGCGCCGGATTGCGGCATGAAATACCTGCCGCGCGATGTGGCGTACGGAAAACTGCGGGCGCTGGCGGAAGGCGCGGCGATCGTCCGCCGCGAGCTGGCGGGCGGCAAGGGATAGGTGATGAAACGCTGGTTGCTGGTGCTCGGCCTTGTCGCGATGACCGGACACCCGTTGTGTGCCCGCGCACAAGACGCGGTGAGCAACAAGCCGGAAGTCACCGTCTTGCGGCCGAGCGCGAACACGCTCGTCTACCACGCCGACCCGAACGGCCATTTCACGATCGCCGGCAGCGCGAATGGCGCACCGATGCGGTTTCTCGTCGATACCGGCGCCACGCTCGTGGTGCTGACCCCGAGCGATGCCCGGGCTGCCGGCATCGACCCGCACGATCTGGTATTCGACCAGGTGATGCGAACCGCGAACGGCACCGTGCCGGCTGCCGCGATGGTGTTGCGCGAATTGCGGGTCGACAGCATCTCGCTCGGCGAGGTGCGCGCCGCGGTGATCCGAAAGGCGCCGGAATCGGTGCTCGGGATGAGTTTTCTGAGTCGGCTCAAAAGCTTCGAAATGCAGCGCGACCGGCTGACGCTCTATCGGTAGCACGAGCCCAAAGCCGCCCAACCGCTCCCTGCGGTCAGTCGCCGATCAGCGTCAGGACGAGATTGCGGCGATGCGGCGCGGCGCGATGCTCCAGCAGGAAGATCCCCTGCCAGGTGCCGAGCTGGATTTCGCCATCGCTGACGGGGACCGTCAGCTGCACCTGGGTCAAGGCGCTCTTCAGATGTGCCGGCATGTCGTCGGGGCCCTCGTCATTGTGGCGGTAGAGCGCCGGCTCTTCCGGCGCGAGGCGCGCCAGGAACGCCGCGAGGTCGCGCCGCACATCGGGCGAATAGTTCTCCTGGATCAACAGCGAGGCCGAGGTATGCGGGATAAAGATGGTTAACAGCCCGCGCGCGATCCCCTGCTGCTTGACCCAGTCCGCCACCTCGCCTGTGATCTCCTTGATTTCACGCGGCTTTGTCCCGATCGTCAGGCGGTCTTGTGCGATAGGCATTTTCGCTCCTCCGGGGCCTTGCGCTCCCTGCCCGTGAGCCGGGCCGCACGGCGTGGCTCTTCCCCCGGGCGGGCGCGGCAGCTTATGCTGACGGGCGAACAGGAGGCGCCAGTCGTGATGAAAACAACGGCCGCCATCATAACGCTGCTCGCGTGGCTCGCCGGCATTGCCGTCGCGCGGGCCGAGACCGTCGATCTGCTGCTGGTGCTCGCGGCCGACGTGTCGCGCAGCATCGACGACGGCGAATTCAACCTGCAGCGCAAGGGCTATGCCGCTGCGATGACCGATCCGCGCGTGTTGCGCGCGATCGCCGGCGGCCGCAATCACGGGATCGCCGTCACCTTCGTCGAATGGTCGGGCGCCGCCGACCAAAACGTCGTCGTGGACTGGACCGTCGTGCGCGACGAGGAAGCCGCCGGCGCCGTCGCGGCGACGATGCTCACCGCACCGCGCTCCTTTCTCGGCCGCACCTCGATCAGCGCGGCGATCGATTATTCGCTGGAGCGACTCGCCGGGGCGCAGGCGCAAGCCGACAAGCGCATCATCGACATCTCGGGCGACGGCACCAACAATTCGGGGCGCCCGGTGACCGAGGCTCGCGACCAGGCAATCGCCTCGGGGGTCACGATTAACGGTCTGGCGATCATCAACACCCAGGCCAATCCGGGTTACGCGTTTCACACCCAGCCGCCGGGTGGGCTGCCCAAATACTACGAGGAGAACGTCATTGGCGGGCCTGGGGCCTTTTTATTGCAGGTCGAGAATTTCGATACCTTCGCTGAGTCGATGACAAGAAAGCTCGTCAGCGAGATCGCCGGCGCCCCGCGATCTTCGGACTACGCGGCGCTTCGCTAGAACCCTGCCAAGCCGCGCCGCGGTCAGCCGCATTCGGCTAATAGCGGTCACGTCGCCGCTTCGCTCTCGACAGCGGCGCGGGCATGATGATATCGGCCTGCGGCGCGGGTTGGGCGCACAGCGCGCACAGCGGGAGAGACACTGGCGATGAGCCGGCGCATCTATTTCGACGGCCTCAATCTCGCGTTGCCACGCGGCACCGGGATCGCGACCTATACGCGCCTCCTCGCCACCATCGTGCGCGGTCTCGGATACGAGGTCGGGGTCGTCTACAGCTCGCCGAGGCGCCCGCCGAAAAATCCGCTGTTGCGCGAGATCTCGTTCTTCGACACTCGCGAGGACGACAAAGTGCCGATCGGGATCACCGATCAGTTTTACTATCCGTTCGGCATCAAGCCGAGCGCCCTCAATCTGAGCGGGACGGTCGTCACCGACCAGTTCCAGGCGCGGCTGCCAACCGCCGACAATTTGTTTGTGGCGCGCAACCTGTTCGTCAACGCGCGCCGCTATTTCTCGTGGAGCGGGCGCTTCGCCGATCTCGAATTCGACACGCCGCCCGATATCCTGCACTGCACCTATCAATTGCCGTTGCGCGCAAAGGGCGCCTGCAATGTCTACACCATCCACGATCTTGTCCCATTGCGATTGCCGTTCGCGACGCTCGACAACAAACGGCAGACCTATCGGATGTTGCGCAAGATCGGCGCCGAGGCCGATCACATCGTCACCGTGTCTGAGCATTCGAAACGCGATATCATCGATTTGCTCGGGGTTGATGAAAAGCGGGTGACCAACACCTATGAGGCGATCGAGTTTCCGCGCGAGTTCGTCGAGCGCTCCGACGATGTCGTCGCCGAGCAATTGCGCGGCTCATTCGGACTGACACCGCAAAAGTACCTCTTATTCTATGGCGCGCTCGAACCGAAAAAGAACGTCCGGCGCCTGATCGATGCGTTTATGCTCTCCGCTGTCGATATCCCGCTCGTCATCACCGGTGCGGTCGGCTGGGGCAACCAGGCGGAAGCCAAGTGGCTCAAGGACATGCGCGAGGAAGAACGCGCCCGGCCGCACGAGAGCCGCCGCATCCACCATTTCGAATATGTCAGCATTCCGATGCTGGTGACATTGATCCGCGGTGCGCGAGCGGTGTTGTTCCCCTCTCTCTACGAGGGCTTCGGGTTGCCGGTTCTCGAAGCGATGCGCCTCGGCACGCCGGTTGTCACGTCGCGCACCTCGTCACTGCCGGAGATCGCCGGCGACGCCGCGCTGTACGTCAACCCCTACGACACCGACGACATCACCCGCGCGATCAAGACCATCACCGCCGATGCCAGTCTGCGCGAGGAGTTGGTGCGGCGCGGCCGGGCGCAGGCCGAATTGTTCTCGACCGAGCGCTACACGCAGCGCGTCGCAGCGCTCTACGATCAGCTCCGCTAGATTGCGTGGGACTGCACTCCTCCTCGTGTCATGGCCGCTTCCCCCAATTTTGATACGGCCTTTCGCTCTCGCTTGCATGATTTGCTCGCCTGGCGGCGCGACGTGCGGCGGTTCCGCCCGGATCCGCTGCCCGCGGGAACGATCGAGCGGCTGATCGGCCTTGCCTGTCTCGCTCCGTCGGTGGGCTTGAGCCAGCCCTGGCGCTTCGTGCTGGTCGATCAGCCGGTGCGGCGTGCCGCGGTACGCGATAATTTCCTCCGCAGCAACGCGGCTGCGCTGGCCGCGCAGGCCCCCGAGCGCGCCCGGCGTTATGCCCGCTTGAAGCTCGCCGGGCTCGACGAGGCGCCGTGCCACCTCGCCGTCTTGGCCGACCCGGCCACACGACAGGGACACGGCCTCGGCCGCCTGACGATGCCCGAGACGATCGATTATTCGGCGGTCATGGCGGCGCACACCCTGTGGCTGACAGCGCGCGCCGAGAGGATCGGCATGGGCTGGATTTCGATCCTCGACGCGGCCGCCGTCGCCGTGGCGCTGGACCTGCCGGCAGAGTGGCGGCTGATCGGCTATTTCTGCCTCGGCTACCCCCAGGATACCGACGCCGTCCCGGCATTGGAACGCGCCCGCTGGGAGCGCCGCCGGCCGCCCGAGGAATTCCTGGTCCGCCGCTGATGCTGGCCGCGAACCGCCGCTGAATCTCAGCCGAGGCTCTTTTCGAGGAGGTCGAGGGCGGCGACGGTGAAGGCGCGCATGTTGTCCACCCGGTCCGCCTTGCCGGTCTCGACCGTGATCGCGCGCTCGACCCGGCCGATGACGGCGATGCAGGAATGGCCCGGGGCGTGGCCATAGCGGCTGCCGGTCGGGCCGGCGGTGCCAGTCTCGCCGACCGCCCAATTGGTGTTGAGCCGCTCCTGGATCTTGCGCGCGAAGAGCAGCGCGTAAGCCTCGGTCGATGGCGTGATGCCGGTCAGCGCGGCGAACTCGGCTTCGCTCACGCGCAACAATTCGGTGCGCGAGGCGCGGGTGTAGACGACCGCGCCGCCCATGAAATAGGCAGAGGCGCCGGCGACCGCGAGCAAGGCCGCCGAGATGAGCCCCGCTGTCGAGGATTCGGCGACCGAGATCGTTTCGCCGCGCGCCTTCAGAACCGCGGCGATGCGTTCCGCCTGGGGCAGCAGTTCCTGTATCATCCCGGGGCCTCCGTCTGAGCAGGAGCGACCTTCTCAGGTCCCAACGCCCTTTTGCAAGGCCCGTTACCGCAGATCAGCGCAATCAGGAGCCGCGCCGATGAGTTTCGAGACAATCCTCTACGAGGAAGACGGGCCGGTCGGCACGCTGACGCTGAACCGGCCGGATGACGGCAACATGTTTACAGCCGTCATGTGCCACGAGGTGCGCGACTGCATTGACGCGATACGGCGCGAAACGCGCACCCGGGTGCTCGTCATTACCGGCGCCGGCGACCGCTTTTTCTGTATCGGCGGCCGCAAGGAGGGCATGGAGGACACCCGGCTCTATGCCGGCGTCCTGCCGACCCTCGATATGTACGAGGCGATCGAGCGCCTGCAGAAGCCGGTCATCGCCTCGGTCAATGGCTATGCGGTCGGCGGCGGCAACGTGCTGCAGATCATGTGCGACATCACGATCGCCAAGGAGAGTGCGATCTTCCGCCAAGTCGGGCCGATGATGGGCAGCTTCGACGCCGGTTTTGGCACCTGGTACCTCGAAGACCTCGTCGGCAAGAAGAAGGCGAAGGAGATCTGGTTCCGCAACCCGCGGCTCTCGGCACGGGAGGCCTTGGAACTCGGCATGATCAACCAGGTCGTGCCGGACGATCAGCTGAAAGAAGCGACCCGCGAAATAGCGTTGGAGATCGCCGAGCGCGGCGCCTTTGCGCTGGCGGCGATCAAGACTGCGTTCAGCGCCCGGCATGGCGGGGTCGGCGGCCTTGCCCGGCTGGCGCACGATCTCTTGTTGCGCCAATACCTCGACAGCGACGAGTCGCACGAATTGGGCGCCGCCTTCGCCGCGCGCCGCAAGCCCGACCCCGACAAATTCGGCCACTGACCATGGAGACGATGACGCGTTGGAGCAGGCACTGTGCGTCCTTCGAGACGCTGGCTCCTCAGGATGAGGTAAGCCTTTAATGCCACACACAAAAGGTCCTCATCCTGAGGAGCACCCGCAGGGTGCGTCTCGAAGGACGCACAGCATCGCTGCAGTTTCGCCGATATGACCAACACACTGCTGACATTGCACGATCCGGAGGCGGCGCGGCGCTATTACGCCGCGGGGTTGTGGCGCGAGGACACGCTGTACACGCAGCTCGTGCAGCATGCGGCGCGGCGGCCGGATAACTTCGCGTTGCGCGATAGCCGCGAGCGGCTCACCTGGGCGGAATTGCAGGCGATTGTCGACGCGGTCGCGGCCGATCTCGACCGAGCCGGGCTGAAACGCGGCGAGCGGGTCGCGGTGTGGCTGCCGAACCGGGTCGAGGCAGTCGCAATCCTGCTCGCCTGCTCGCGCCAGGGTTATGTCTGCAACCCGTCACTGCACCGCAACTACACCGTCGCCGAGATCATCGAATTGTTGACCCGCACCCGTGCCGCCGCTTTGTTCGCGCAGCCCGGCCATGGCGCCGACGCGCACCGCGCCGACATCTTCGCCGCAGCCGCCGAATTGCCGAACCTGCGCCATCTGTGCACCTTGGGCGACGGACCGCCCCAAGCCGCGCCGTTTCCGTCGCCCGATGCCGCGCGGCTCCCGCCGCCGCTCGACCGCAACCCCGACAAGGTCACCTATCTCGCCTTTACCTCGGGCACGACCGGGACGCCGAAGGGTGTCATGCATTCCGACAACACCTTGCTCGCCAACGCCCGCGCGATGGTCGAGGACTGGCAGCACGACGAGCACGCGATCCTTCTGAGCCTCAGCCCTCTCTCGCACCACATAGCCGCCGTCGCCATCGCGCAGGCGGTGGCAGCGGGAATGGAACTCGTCGTCAACGATCCGCCGCCCGGAATGACGCCGCTCGACTGGATCCTCGAAACCCGCGCGTCCTATGTCATGGGCGTGCCGACGCATGCGATGGACATTCTTGCCGAAATGCGCCGGCGCGATATGCGGGGGCTCGGCCAGGTCAAGGTGTTCTACATGGCCGGTGCGCCGATCCCGCGCGAGGTGGCGCAGGCCTTTCTCGACCGGGCCGTCACGCCGCAGAACGTCTACGGCATGAGCGAGAACAGCTCGCACCAGTACACCCTGCCGGCCGACGACCCCGAAACGATCGTCGCCACCTGCGGCAAGGCGTGCCGCGCCTACGAGATCCGGCTGTGGGACCAGCAGAACCCCGACCTCGAAGTCGCGTCGGGCGAGATCGGCGAGATCGGCGGCCGGGGCGCCTGCCTGATGCTCGGCTATTTCGACAACCAGCAGGCGACCGAGGATTCATTCAACCGCGGCGGCTGGTTTCTGTCCGGCGATCTCGGCCGCTTCGATGCGAACGGCAATCTCGAAATCGTGGGCCGCAAGAAGGACCTCATCATCCGCGGCGGCCACAACATCCACCCCGCAAAGATCGAGGATTTGACGATGCGCCACCCAGCCGTCGCGCGCTGCGCCGCCTTCGCGGTCGCCGACGAGCGGCTCGGCGAGAAGGTGTGCCTGTCGGTCATCTTTCACGAGGGCGCCGGCGCGAGCGCGGACGAGCTGCTCGGGCACCTCAACGAGGCGGGGCTGTCGCGCTACGACATGCCGGAGTATTTCATCGCCGTGACCGAATACCCGCTGACCGCGAGCGGCAAGATCCTGAAACGCGAGCTCGTCGAATGGGCGCGATCGGGCCAGATCCGGCCCCAGCCGGTGCGCTGGGCCGAGCCCGCTCGCTCACAGGAGTAGAGGACCGATGGCCATCCACCTGAGCCACCATGATGAGATCGCGCTGATCACATTGGACCGGCCCGAGGCGCTGAACGCGCTGAGCTTCGGGCAGTTGCATGATCTGAACCGCATCATCGACTCGATCGCCGACAGCCCGTCCCGCGCGCTCCTCGTCACCGGGGCGGGCGACCGCGCCTTCTCGGCCGGCGCCGACATCAAGGAGCTGATGGGGCGCAGCCTCGTCGAACAACGCGCCGGCGCGCTGCTCGGCCAATCGGTGCTGGCCAAGCTCGACCAGTTGTCGATGCCCTCCGTCGCGCTGATCAACGGCTATGCGTTTGGCGGCGGGCTCGAATTGGCGCTCGCGTGCACCTTTCGCCTTGCCGCGCCGAGCGCCAAGCTCGGCTTCCCAGAGATCAAGCTCGGCCTCATCCCCGGCTATGGCGGGACGCAGCGGCTGCCGCGCCTGGTCGGCGAGGCGCGCGCCACCGAGCTGATCCTGACCGGCCGCACGGTCGATGCGGACGAGGCCGAGCGGATCGGCCTCGTCAACCGGCTGGTCGCTGACGATCTGCTCGAGGCCGGTATGGCGTTCGCGCGCGAGATGACCGGCTTCAGCTTGCCGGTATTGGGGCTGGCGCGCGACGCGATCCGCCGCGCCCTCGATTTGCCGCTCCCGGAAGGGCTCAAGATCGAGGCCGATCTCTCGACCCTCGCCTTTCAGACGCAGGATTCGGTCGAGGGCATGACCGCCTTCATCGAGAAGCGCAAGCCGGTCTTCCGCGATGGATAACCCTTTGGTTTGGACCGTCTCGCCGGCATGCCGGCCAAGTGGATCAAGACTAGGGACCGGTCGTCCTGGATGATCGGTCGTTCCACACAGCGCGATGCTGAGAGGCGCTCAGCGTTCGTCCGCCACATCCGGCGGCATTTTCGTTTCCTGCTCGGGCTGCTGATCGCCGCGATCCTGATTGCCATCGCGTATCGCTACGTGTTGGATCCGGTCGAACAGCGGACCCTGCCGTACTACACCCGCAGCAGCCTGCACGCGATCGGATTGGGGTTTAGCGGCTGGGCGGTGAATATGGCATTCGTCGCGCTGCCGCGCTCACGTTTCGGCCGGGTGCTGCGAGGGTTGCCGCTGATCGTCGAATTCGCGCTGAAGGCGCTGGCGATGACCGCGGTATTGACGCTCGTCGCGCTCGGGATGCAATTCGCGCTGTATCCTCGGGCACAGCCGCACGAGTGGTATACGCAGCATCTACCGTTGATCGTCGGCCTCGGGCTTGTCATCTCGTTGGTGGTCGGCGCCATCTTTGAATTCCGCCGGCTGGTCGGCGGCCGCATTCTTGGCAGTTTTCTCCTCGGGACCTATCACCGGCCGCGGCGCGAGCAGCGCATCGTCATGTTTCTCGACATCGCCGACTCGACCGCGCTCGCCGAACGCTTGGGCGAAGTTCGGGTGCACGATCTGATCACGCGGTTCTTTTTCGACATCGACGGGCCGATCGTCGAGCATGACGGCGAGGTGCATGCCTATGTCGGCGACCAGGTCATCGTCAGCTGGCCCTTGGGCATCGATCTCGGACGCAACGCCCGCTGGGTGCGCGCGTTCTTCGCCGCCGACGCTCGCATCGCCGCGCTCGCGCCGGCCTACAAAAGCGAATTTGGGATCGTGCCGCGGTTTCGCGCCGGCGTGCATGCCGGCTCGGTCGTCGTCAGCGAATGCGGCGATTCAAAGCGCCAAATCGCTTTTTTTGGCGACACGATGAATGTCGCGGCTCGGCTCTGCGAGCACTGCAAGGCCAGCGGCGAAGCCCTTGTTGCTTCAGCTGAATTGTTGCGTAACACCGCGGTCACGCCCGGTTTCGCTCTCGGCAGCGGCAGCGGCATCCTGTTGCGCGGTCGCCAGACCCCGGTCGACGTGCACGCCGTATATCGCCGAGACGCGCCGCCCGCAATTGCCGCCGAGGGCGCCGCCGCATGAATGTTTTCGACCGGCTTGATGCTCTGCCGGCATTGTCGCCCGAGGAGCGGCAATTGCTCGACAGCGTCAAGGCGTTGTGCCGCGACGAAATCCTGCCGCGCGCCGCCGGATACGACCGCACGGCCGAGTTCCCGTGGGACAATATCCGCGCGATCAACGGGCTCGGCTTGAACGCGATGTTCGTGCCCGAGGCCTATGGCGGCGCCGGGCTTTCCTACGCCGCCTATTTGGCCTGCGTGCGCGAGATCAGCGCGGCCTGCGCCTCGACCGGGATCATCTGGGCCACCAATTTTCATGCGACAAAGCCGCTGATCGATTTCGGAGCCGAGGAGCAAAAGAAACGGCTGTTGCCGCGCGTCGCCGAGGGCGCGATCGGCGCGTTGTGCATCACCGAGCCCGAAGCCGGTTCCGATGCAACGCACATGACAACGCGCTTCACGCCTCATGGCGATGACGTCATCGTTTCGGGTGGCAAGACCTTCATCAGCAACGGCGACGTCGCCGATCTCTATCTCGTGTTCGGCAAATGGACCGAGCTTGGAGATGGCCGGAACGCGATTTCCGCGATCTATCTCGAAAAGGGCACGCCCGGACTGTCGGTGCTGCGCACCGAGGACAAGATGGGGCACCGCGCCGCCTCCACGGCGGCGATAGTGTTCGGCGAGTGCCGCGTGCCGCGCGCCAACCTGCTCGGCGCGCCGGGCGAGGGGCTCAAGCTATTGCTCGCGGCGCTCAACAAGTCGCGGCCGAGCGTCGCGGCCCACGCGCTCGGCATTGCCCGCGCGGCGTTCGAGGATGCCGTCGCCTATGTCAACGAGCGGCGGCAATCGGACCGCCGTATCGTCGAGTTCCAGGGAATCCAGTTCCTGATCGCCGATCTCGCGAGCGAGCTGGCATTATGCGAGGCGTGGCTGTGGCACGTGGCGCGGCTCATCGATGCCGGCGCGCGCGACATCGCCATCGAAGCCTCGATGCTGAAACTGCGCGCCTCGGATCTGGCGATGCGGATGGCGACCGAAGCGGTGCAGCTCCACGGGGGCTATGGCTACATCAAGGAATTCCGCGTCGAGCGGCTGCTGCGCGACGCCAAGATCACGCAGATCTGGGAAGGCACCAACCAGATCCACCGGCAACTGATCGGCCGCAGCTTCATCGCCCGGGGCTGAAGTCGCAAGGACGCCGCCGTGGCCGGCTCTGCTCGGCCACGGGGCAGGGCCGGGTGCGGGGTCCGGATCGCGCAAGCATTGCGCGAATTTGCCCTACCGTACGACGTATAAGCCGCGGAACGGCCACTCGCGTTTCCCTGTTTTTGTCACGCCACCTCCGCGCGCGCCGCGTTCACAATGCGCGCCTGCTTTCGAGGTCTGCGATGCGTTTTGCCGCCAAATCCCTGATCGTCGTCGCCCTCCTCGCCGCAGCTCCCGCCGTGGCGCAGCAGGACCCGCCTACTCGGGTCGGACGGGTCGCTGTGGTGTCGGGGGAGCTCGGCTTCCACGGCAAGGGCGAGACCGCATGGTCGAAAGCCTCGGTCAATTACCCCGTCGCGACCGGCGAATCCTTCTGGACCGACCCGCAATCCCGCGCCGAACTGCGCGTCGGCAGCCGCTCGATCGGGCTGGCCGGCAACACTCAGATCGATATTGCCAAGCTTGACCAGGAGGTTATGCAAGTTGCGGTGCCGCAGGGCCGCATCGATCTGCGGGTGCGCACGCTGCTTGAGGGCGAGAGCATCGAGATCGATCTGCCGCAGGGCGCGGTGTGGATCCTGCAGCCCGGCATCTACGACATCGACAGCGGCGGCGGCGATCAGCCCGAGCGGATCGCGGTGTTCGAGGGCAGCGCCCGGTTTGTCGGCGGCACGCTCGATGTCGCGATCAACGCGGGCGACGCCGCCGTGATCAGCGGCGCCCAGACGCTGACGGCCTCGATCGAAAAGGCGACCCCGGACGAGTTCACGAAGTGGTGCCGCTCGCGCGATTTCGACGAGCGGCGGCTCGCGGCCTCGTACCACGTCTCGCCGCAGATGACCGGCTACGAAGAACTCGACGAATACGGCAGCTGGCGCAGGGCCGCGAACTACGGGACGGTGTGGTACCCGCGCTCGGTGCCGATGGGGTGGATCCCGTATCGCGACGGTTATTGGAGCTGGGTCGAGCCGTGGGGCTGGAACTGGATCGATGTCGAGCCCTGGGGCTTCGCACCGTTCCATTACGGCCGCTGGGCTCAGATCGACGGGTTATGGGGATGGGTGCCGGGCGACTACGCCCCCTCCCCCGTGTATGCGCCGGCCCTCGTCGGGTTCCTCGGCGATCCTGCTTCGCTGGTCACGGCGGCGGTTGACGGCGCGCTGACCGGCTGGTTCCCGCTCGCGCCGGGCGAGACGTACTGGCCGTGGTACACGAACGACCCGCGCTATATCACCGCGCTCAACAGCGGCATCGCCGATCCGCGCAATCTCGGTGCGCGGCCGGCCGGCGATCCGGCGAGCGCCAACCTGCATTACGCCAACCGCCGGTTTGCGACGGTCGTCTCGCAGCAAACTTTTGCGGCGGCACAGCCGATCGGCCGCTCCGCGCTGCCGATCGCCGACCGGGCAGCGCAGCATGCGCGGGTGACGGCGCAGGCGCCGAGCCGGCCGGCTGGAGGGTTGGCTGCGGCGAGTGGAGCCGGGCGCGCCGCGGCGAGCGCTGCCGCGGTCAGCCCGAGGGCAGCCGGGGTTCGCGGCGGATCACTCGAGCGCGCGGCCGCTGGCGGGCGCAGTGCGGCCGCGATGTCCGGCGCGACGCCTCGCGTCTCGCGGGCAGCGCCGCGTTTTGCCGCGCCAAAGATGTCGCAGGCAGGCGCGCCGCATATGGCCGCGGCACCGCGGTTCGCGCGACCGGCGTCGCGCATGGCAGCGCCCCGCATGGCAGCCCCACACATGGCAGCGCCACGCATGGCAGCGCCACGCATGGCAGTCCCGCACGTGGCTCGAGCGGCGGGGCCGCATGTCGCCGCGCCACGGATGGCGGCGCCGCGCGGCCCGGTCGCTCATTTGGGCGGCGGCGCCGGCCCACATGGCGGCGGCCCGGCTTTCCATCTTGGTGGCGGCGGAGCCGGACCGCATGGCGGCGGAAGTGCGCCGCACGGGGGCGGTGGCGGCGGCAGACCGCCTGGCGGCGGAGGGGGACCACATGGCGCTGCCGGCGGCAAGGGTCACTAGCAGCACGGTTCCGCGCCGGGCTGGCGCGACGCGAGCCTGGAACGAAGTCCTGCAACTCAAGCGTTCATTAACCATCCCGGTGCCACAAAGGCGCCGCAATCCAACCGTTGTCGCCCGGTACCAATTTTCGAGGTCTGCAATGCGCCGCCTCGCCTTTGACCTTCTTGCTCTGCTCCTGTTCGCCGCCGTCCCGGCCCTCGCCCAGGAGGCGCCGCCCGCCCGCGTCGGACGGGTCGCTTTTGTCTCGGGCCAGCTCGGCTTCCACCTGGCCGGCGAAACCGCCTGGTCGGCCGCCAAACCCAATTACCCCGTTGCGACCGGCGGCTCGTTCTGGACCGACCCGCAATCCCGTGCCGAATTGCGCGTCGGCAGCCGGGCGATCGATCTTTCGGGCGATACCGAGCTGGATGTCGCAAAACTCGACCAGCAGGTCATGCAGCTCGCGGTGCCGCAGGGCCGCATCGATCTGCGGGTGCGGACCCTGCTCGAAGGCGAGAGCATCGAGATCGATCTGCCCCAAGGCGCGGTGTGGATCCTGCAGCCCGGCATCTACGACATTGCCGCCGGCGGCGGCGATCAGCCCGAGCGGATCGCGGTGTTCGAGGGCAGCGCCCGGTTTGTCGGCGGCTCGGTCGATGTCGCCGTCAATGCCGGCGACGCCGCCGTGATCAGCGGCACGCAGACATTGACCGCTTCGATCGAAAAGGCCGCGACCGACGAGTTCACGAAGTGGTGCCGCTCGCGCGATTTCGACGAGCGGCGGCTCGCGGCCCCCTATCATGTGTCGCCGCAGATGACCGGCTATGAGGAGCTCGACGAATACGGCAGCTGGCGCGACGTGCCGCAATACGGCCAGGTCTGGGTCCCGCGGCGCGTCGAGGCCGGCTGGGCGCCCTACCGCGAAGGTCACTGGGTGTGGCTCGATCCGTGGGGCTGGAGCTGGGTCGACGACGAGCCCTGGGGCTTCGCGCCGTTTCATTACGGCCGCTGGGCCCAGATCGACGACCAATGGGCGTGGGTCCCCGGCGAATTCGCGCCGCAGCCAGTCTATGCGCCGGCGCTCGTCGCCTTTGTCGGCGATCCCGGCGGCGGGGTTTGGCAGGCGCCCGATGTCGGACCGGCGGTCGGCTGGTTCCCGCTCGCTCCGGGCGAGGTTTATTGGCCGAGCTATACGCGCAACGCGGCTTATATCCGCAACGTCAACGTCACCAACGTCAACGCCACGACGGTCAACCTGATCGCGATCGCCGCCGCGAGCCGCGCCGCCGCCGATCCGCCGCCGCAGGTCCGCAATCAAACATTCGCGAACCGCAGCGCGGCGACAGTCGTACCGGCCCAGGTATTCGCCAATGCCGCCCCGGTCGCGCCGGCGGCACGGCAGGTGCCGCGGCAGGCCGTGCAACAGGCGGTGCAGCAGGCGCCGGTCAGCGTCCGCCCGCCGCAGCTGACGCCGGCTGTCGCCCGGGCAGCGGCAGGGGCGGCGCCGGCCCGTCCCGGCGGTGCGCAAACGGCAGCACCTGGGACAGCGCACGTACCGGCGCCGGGGGCTCCGGCCATCCCTCCAGCCGCCCCTGGTGTCGCACATGCCCCTGGAGGGGAGGCACACGGTGGAGCGGCCCCCGGTCTAGCCCATGGCCCGCCGATCCCGCCATCCGCCCCCGGGGTCTCACATGCTCCTCCTGGAGCGGAGGCACACGGCGGAGCGGCCCCCGGTCTGGCCCATGCGCCGCCGATCCCGCCATCCGCCCCCGGCGTCGCGCACGCCCCTGGAGGGGAGGCACACGGCGGAGCGGCCCCCGGTCTGGCCCATGCGCCGCCGATCCCACCTCCCGCACCCGCTGCAACTCATCCGGCCGCCGCGCCCGGTGTCGCACATGTCCCCTCACCAACCGCGGCGCCCCAAACCGCGGCACCGGCAACGGGCCGTACGCCGGCGCCCGGCGGACCGGCGCAGACAGCGCGTGAAGCTCAGCTTCCAGCAACGCATGGCCCGATGCGTGTCGGACCGCCGCCGCAGGCTCCGCACGTGGCACCGCAATCCGTCCACGCAGCATCGCCGCCCCCACCGCACCCCGCGCCGGCACCGCCGCCGCAGGTCGTCCGCGCCGCACCGCCGCCCCCGCCGCATCCGGCACCGCCGCCGCAGGTGGTACATGCCGCACCGCCGCCTCCGCCGCATCCGGCACCGCCGCCGCAGGTGGTGCATGCCGCACCGCCGCCTCCGCCGCATCCGGCGCCCGCACCGCCGCCCCCGCCTCACGCGGCGCCGGCACCGCCGCCGCAGGTCGCCCGCGGGCCAGCGGGTCCGCCGGCATCGGCCGCACGCCCCGCCGCCGCGGCTCCCCAGAAAGGCCCACCGCCAAAGGGCACCAAACCGGGCCAGCCGGAGGAAAAACACTGATCGCTCGGCGCGACGGCCGCCGATAGCACTTATCGATCGGAACGGTCAGCGGGTCCGGCCGTCGTCGGAACGAACCACCGCGCTCGCGAGTTGGGACAGCAGAAGCCGTTGCGATCGAGCCCGGTCCAACGAACCGGCCCCGGCGCTCGCTCCGGCGCCACGGAGGTGGAGAACGCTATGGAGATTCCCCTCGAAATCGTCTTTCACAACATGCCGTCCTCGGCGACGGTCGAGAGCGAGATCCGCAACCGGGTCGCCAAGCTCGACCGGCTCTACGAGCATCTGATCGGTTGCCGGGTCTCGGTCGAGCAGCTGCATCGGCGTCATCACACCGGCAATCTGTTCGATGTTCACATCGACATGCACGTGCCCGGCGACGAACTCGTCGTAACCCACGAGCCGCATCACCCGCGCGAAAAATTCGCCGACCCCGACGTCGGTATCGCCCTGCGCAATGCCTTCAAGGCGGCCGAGCGGCAGCTCGTTGAATTCAAGCGCCGGCAGCGCGGCGAGGTGAAAACCCATGCCAAACCCTTCGGGGGTCAAGTGTCGCAACTGCACCCCGAAGACGATTACGGCTTCATCCTGACCCATGAAGGGACGCAGCTTTACTTTCACCGCAACAGCCTGATGCAGCGCGACTTCGACGAGCTCAAGGTCGGCGACCGCGTGCATTTCGTCGAGACCTCGGGCGACACCGGACCGATCGCCAGCAAGGTGTGGCGCGCCGAAGGCGAAGCGAGCTAGAACATCATCGCGTCAACGGGAAGCGCCCCAAGGCGTCGTCCTCCGGGCTTGGCCTGGCCGAGCCCGGTCGCGAGGAGTCGGGATACGTTTCAGCGTGACGGATTCCGCTTTAGTCGCCGCTGACCGCCGGAACCGCCCGCTGCGGCTCGTGCGCCAGCTCGATATCCGAAACCAGCACCTTGCCCTTGGTTTCGGGCCCGAGCAGCAGCGCGATGATGAAGACGATCTCGGCGGCGACCGTCACGATCAGCATCGGCATCGCAAAGCCGAGCGGCTGCGTGGCGGCCCAGGCGGCGAGCAACGGTCCGACAAGGCCGCCCCAAATCGCACCCTGGTGGTAGCAGAAGCCCGCCGCGGTGGCGCGCACCTCGGTCGGGAAGCGCTCGTTCAGGTAGCTCGGGTTCTGGCCGTAAACGGCGCCGGCAAAAAACCCCTGCACGATAAAGGCGGCGACCAGCACCGGGTAGCTGGTCGTGAAGAAACCGAGATAGAACGGCGTCACGGCGATGCCGACCGCGGCCGGGATGATCATCGCCCAACGTCGGCCGATCTTGTCCGCGACCGCGCCCCAGACGCAGTTCGACACGAACAGCATCAAGTTCGACAGCAGCACAGGGAGCGCGACATCGGCCGTCGTGAAGTGCAGGTCCTTCTGCAGATGCGTCGGGAACAGCCCGAAGATCGTGTAATAGGCGACAAAGCCGCTGCCCATCCACAGGCAGGCGGTCAGCGTGTTCGCAAGGACGCGCGGCCGGAAGATCTCGATCAGCGGCAAGCGGAATTCCTGTTGCTGCCGCCGCTGCTTTTCCCGGTTCTCCGACCAGACTTGCGGCTCTTTGACGAATTTGCGGATGTAGAGAACGACCAAAGCCGGCAGCACGCCAATCCACAGCAGCGCGCGCCAGCCGAACTGGTCGTACAGAGTCCAATAGGCGACGCTCGACAACGCAAAGCCGAGCCCCCACGAACCCTGCAACACCCCGCTCATGAAACCGCGCGATCGCGCCGGCCAGGATTCCATTGCCAAGGCCGCGCCGGCCGGCCATTCGGCCCCCATGAACACTCCCAAAAGCGCGCGAAAGACGAACAGGAACAGGAAGGTCGGTGAAAACCCGGCGATGAAATTGCAGATCGAGTAGCCGAGGATCGAAATCATCAGCGGGATTTTCCGCCCGACCCGGTCCGCGAGCCAGCCCGAGGCGGTCGCGCCGAGCAGGCGCAGCCACAGCGTGATCGTGAAGACGAAGGTGACGTCGACCAGAGGAATATCGAATTCCTTGGCGATCGGCACCATGATCAGCAGAAAGATCGTGAAATCGAAGGCGTCGAGCATCCAGCCGAGCCACGCCGCGACCCAGGCGAGCCACTGGTCCTTGGTCGGTTCTTTCCACCACGGAATCGGAATCGCAGTGTCGGCGGCAACGGCCATAACGTGTCCTCCCGCTATTCGTCCCGGCCGTTCGGCGATTGCCTTAGCGTCCCGAATAGCGGGTCCGCTGCCGGGATCTTGTTACATTTCGGACTATAGCGAGGGGAACCGCGGGCCACAAGCGGGGCTCCGCGGGCGCGTCGTCAACGCGCGCCGCGTCACGGCGATGCGGGCGCGCGGCTCTCGGCCGCCCGCGATGCGAACCCGGCGCGCTTTGGGCGCCGGTGGCTTACGGCCGTGCTAGGCGATGACCAGATCGGGCACCATCTCGACACCCTTCGTCTCCGGCCCCAGCGCCAGAGCGACGACGAAGTTCGCCAGCCCGAACATCGCGCCAATCAGCATTGGGATCGCGAAGCCGAGATTCCAGGACGGGTCGGTCGCGAAGTAAGTCAGCATCGGCGGCACCAGCCCGCCGGCGATCGCGCCGACATGATAGCTGAAGGCCGACGCCGTCGCGCGCACCTCGGTCGGGTAGCGTTCGTTCAGATAGGCGGGAATTTGGCCGTACATTCCGCCGCCCGCAAACAGGCCGATCAGAACGAACCCGCCGACGATCACCAGCGTATCGTTGGACAGCAAGTAGATCGGCACGATCACCATCGAGATGACCGCCGGAATGATCATCGCCCAGCGCCGGCCGAACCGATCCGAAAAAAGTCCCCAACTCGAGCTGGCGAGAAATACGAACACGTTGGCCAGCATGATCGGCGTCGCGATCAGTGCGGTCGAAAGCCCCAGATCCTTTTGCAGATGGGTCGCGAACAGCGCATTGATCGAGTAGTAGGCGACAAACCCGGCGCACTGGAACCAGCAGGCGTTGAGCACGTTGCCGATGATGCCGCGCCGGAAGATCGCCGCGAGGGGCGCCTTGACGATGCGGTTTTGCGCCTTCTGAAGCCGGTTGTTTTCGACCCAGACTTCCGGTTCCTTGACGAAGAAGCGGATATAGACGATCGCCAAGGCCGGGGCGATGCCGATCCACAGCATGCCGCGCCACCCGAAGCGGTCGAACAGAAGCCAATAGCAGGCGCTCGATAACAGGAAGCCAAGGCCCCACGAGCCCTGCAGCACGCCGCTCATGAAGCCGCGCGAGCGTTGCGGCCACTGCTCCATCGCCAAAGCCGCGCCGCACGGCCATTCAGCGCCCATGCCGATGCCGAGCAGCGTACGAAACAGCAGCAGAAACCAGAAGGTCGGCGAGAACCCGGCAATGAAGTTGCACACTGAGAACCATGCGATCGAGATCATCAGCGGCTTTTTGCGGCCCATCCGGTCGGCCATCCAACCCGCCGCCGTCGCGCCGACCAGCCGCATCCACAAGGTCAGCGTGAAGACGATCGCGACGTCGGTCAGCGGCACCTTAAATTCGTCCGCAATCGGCGCCATGATCAGCAGGAAGACCGTGAAATCGAAGGCGTCTAGGGTCCAACCCAACCAGGCCGCCACATAGGCGTACCATTGGTCTTTGGTGGGCTCGCGCCACCACGCCACGCGCCCAGCGTCGATCGCCGCCATGCCGCACCTCTCCTGTTCATGCCGGCCCGTTTATCCGGGCCTTGCGGTCACTCTAGGGAGCGGAAGGACAAAAGTCATGCCATTTTGTCGCATCGCGCAGAGCGAACGGTCCAGGGCGTCGGCATAACCCGCGATCGCCGAAAAAACGGGCGTTTTTGGGCTAAACGCTCGGCGTGAAGGGAGGCTCTGCCGGTTTCCGCGGCCGGGCCAGGGAACCGATCGCCACCCGCAAGTTTTGGCCGCGGGACCGCCTAGCGCATGTTGCCGGTATGGCCGAGCGAGTAGCGGCCGGGCTGCGGCCATACGGTCAGCCCGTGCGGCTCCGCGCCGACCGGGATCGTCGCAACGCCGCCGGCCGTGGTGTCGATCACATAGACGACGTTGTCGTAGCGGCCCGACAGCCACAAAAAGCGTCCGTCGGCGCTGACATTGCCCATATCAGGGCTGCCGCCGCGCGGGATCGGCCAATTGGCGACGACGTCGCGTGTCGCGAAATCGATGACCGAGATGCTGCCCGGCCCGCGCCGCCGGCCGCGCACATCATGCGAGCCGCGGTTGGAGACGTAGAGCTTGGTGCCGTCGCGGCTCGGGTAGAGCCCGTGCGTGCCGACACCGGTCGGGATGAAGCCGACCTGCTTGAACTGCTCGCCGTCGACCAGATAGACGCCGTCGGCCATCATGTCGGCGACGTAGAACAGCTTGCCGTCGGGCGAGATCCGGATGTCCTGCGGCATGCTGCCGAAGGCATTGACACCGCTGCCGCAGAACGCGGCATCGAGCGGCTGATCTTCGGGCAGGCCCAGCTCGGCCTGCGTGATCAGATCGGTTCGGTGGAGGTTCAAATGGCCGACGATCTTGCGTTCGACCAGATCGACCTTGATGAGCCCGCCGCCGCCGAATTCGCAGGTGAAGATCGCGTATTTGCCGTCGATTGCGAAATCCGCGTGATTGACGCCGGCGCAGCCCGGCGTCGGCAGCGATTGCTGCAGCGTCATCTCCACCGGATCGCGGAAATCGAGCCGCTCCAGGCGTTCGGCCACGACGATCGCAGAGCGTCCGTCCGGCGTGAAATACAGATTGTAGGGATCCTCGACCGCGAGCGCCTGGCCGGGCTTGCCGGTACGCGGATCGATCGGGGTCAGGCTTCCCTCGTTGCCGCGCCGCCCGTTGTCGTTGACCCACAGCGTCTTCAGATCCCAGGACGGGACGATATGTTGCGGTTGCCCGCCGACGCGGAAGCGATCGATGACCCGGAGCGTGTCGGGGTCGATCACATAAACGTCATTGGAGCGCACATTCGGAACATAGACCCGAGGCAACGCGTCGGCGACTGAAGGGCTGAACATCCCCTGCCCAGCGTTGGCATAAAGGTTCGCGGGGTCGGCGACCGGCGGCATCCCGGGCAAGGTGTCGAGCACGCCGAGCACGCCGCCCGCCGGGTCGGCGTGCGCCGCCCAGATGCCCAGTCCGAGCGCGAGGCCCAGGGCAACCGTGCACACAAGGTTCGAGCGCGAGAACATAGTTTTAATTGCTTTCATCAGTGGCGAGCGATGGCCTGTTTGATCGCCGCGACCGTCTGGTCGACGACCAGGGTGACGCCGGCGGCGCCGAGCTCGGCGGTGGCGTGGCGGGGGTCGCCATTGACCCCCTCGCCGGGTTGCAGGCGGTCGGCGCGGACAAGACCGGGATCGAGCGCCATCATCAGCGCCGTGTCGGCGAGCCCGGCATGGATGCCGACCTCGCTCGCCGGATAGCCGCGGCTTTCCAGCAATTGGCCGAAGCCGCTCTCGCTGGCGCGGTAATAGTCGCGGATGGCGTGAGCGCGCGCCGGCTTCCCAGCCCAATCGCGGTTGAGCCGTTTCGCGACCGCCTCTTCGCCCGTCTGGGTCGAGCCGTGATCGCCGAGAAAGACGATGTCGCGAAACCCATGCAACTGCAGACTCCGGGCGGCATATTCGATGGTCTTCTCGAAGGTGTCTTCGGGGACGGTAATCGTGCCGGGAAAACGTAAATGTCCGGCCGGCCGTTCGACGTCACCCTCGGGTACATAGGCCAACACGGGCGCGACAAGCGCCGTTCCCAGTACTGCGGCGATCTTGCCGGCGAGCAGCTTGGCCCGGATATTGTGCTTGCCGATCGCCATATGCGGCCCGTTCTGCTCGGTACCGCCGATTGGCACGATCGCGATCGTCTTGCCGGCGGCGATCTGGTCACGCAGCTCGGTCCACGTCAGATCCTCGATGAACACGCTGCCCCCGGTCTCGGCATGCGCCGCCGCGCCGCCGCCGATCAGAGCAAGAAAAAGTAACCCAACGATTACCGCGCGCATTTTAACCGTCCTCGTCACGTTGTGCGTTTATCTCTAACGGTCATTGGCCTATGGCAAACGCGCCGTGCCGATCGTCTGCCGTAGCATCATCGCGGCTGGCGAACGCCGTGCAGCGCACCACATCTCTGCTAAGAACACCTGTATGCCGCAGGCGCGCGCGGGGGATCGCAGAGGGGAAACCAGCGTCGTGGAATCGCAGCCTCATCCGGCGAACCGAGAATCGCCGCCACAGGATAACGCCGACGACGCTCGCCTGATGTTCCAGCGCGCCGAGCGAGCCTGGCGAGAGCAGGTCGCCGGCGAAGAAATCACCCCTCAGACGCCGGTGCGCGTCGTGTTCCGCTGGCTGCTGCTGGCGGTCTCTATCGCTGCGATTTTGTTTCTATTGTTCGAACGGCTCGGCCAGCTCGGCTGAATCGAACCGCCGCATCCACTCAGCGCTTCACCGGAGGAAAACCATGACCTTGAGCGTCGCCCATCTGCAACCGCTCGTCGCCTTGATCGCCGGCGTGCTGATCCTCTTGGTGCCGCGGATCCTCAACTACATCGTCGCGATCTATCTGATCATCGTCGGGATCATCGGGCTAGGGCTGGTTCATTGATGCCGGCGAGCGCGTCGAGCCGGTCATAGACGAGGCGGTCGATCTCGAGCCCTTCGCGCGTCAGGCGCGCGCGGTTCTTCGCAGATTGCTCACCCGGGATGCGGATCTCTGTGAAGCCCGGCAAGGGTGGCACCGCCTTCACTCGATCGATCAGCGCCGCCAGCTCGCGTTTCAGATCGGCAAGCGGCACCAGCAGGTCGGGACGGAACGCGATGAAGACATAGCCGTCGTTGTTGCCCGGAACCAGCGCGGCCCCACCGAGAAGTCCGAACGCCGCCACGATGAGCCCGAGCCCGAACCCCTTGTGGCCGCCAAATGGCAATAGCGCGCCGTCGCGCGCCTCCTTCGCGTCGCGGGTCGGGCGTCCGTCGCGGTCGATCGCGACACCATCTGGCAGTGGCGTCCCGAGCCGGACCCGCAACGCCAGATCGGTGCCCATGAACGCCGAGGTACCCATGTCGAGGACGAGCGGCCCGTCTTTGCCGGGCAGCGCGAAGGCGATCGGGTTCGTGCCGAGCACGGCCCGGCTGCCGCCATGCGGCGCCACCGCCGCGCCGCTGCTCGCGGTATGGATCGCGACGAGACCGGCGCGCGCGATCATCTCGACAAAATAGGCGCTGCGCCCGCTCATCCAGCTGTCGGTGACGCCGACAATGGCGATGCCGTGCGCCCCCGCTTTCGCGATCGTGGCCTTCGCGGCATGGTACATCGCGACCATGCCGTTGTTGTTGCCGCCGTCGTAGAGCGCCGAGACCTCGGTCTCGTGCAGGACCCGCATCGGTCGGCGCGGCTGCGCGAAGCGCGGATGGTCCGGAATGTTCAGGATTTTCGCGAGCCCGGAATATTCGTAGCCGCACAATGCCGCGTCGATGACGTGATCGGCGATTATACGCGCTTCTTCATCGTTATAGCCGATGCCGCGCAGCGCCCGTTCGCCGAGCGCACGGGCCTCATCGACACCGAGATGAATGCGGTCAGCGCACATGGGCTGTGATCCTTACGGCTTGTGCGAGACGAAGAGCTCGACGGTCGTGTTGTCGGGGATCGCGTCGTTCGAGGTGGTCCCGCTCTTGTACGGGATGTCGAAGCGGGTGAACGCGTCGAGCAGGATCTTGGCGGTATCGGGCGCGACGCCGCTGCGGACATAGAGCTTGATGCCCATCGCCGGCGCGTCGCCGAAGATCGACGTCGTCTCCGGCCCGTGCGCGTCCCAGCCGGCGGTTCGCAGGACATTCGTGATCTGGTTGGCGTAGGTGAAGGCTTCGGGATCGCCGGGGACGCACGACACGACGACCCGGTGGTTGCCGAACGGGCGCAGATAATCTTCGAGCTTCGCAGCGGTGTCACTGTCGATCGAGCGGACCTTCGCCTTCTCGCGCAGCGCATCGATCTGGTTTTGCAAATCGCTGATCCGCGAATTCAGCGTGTAGATCGAGGTCGTGAGGCTGTCGACGGTCTGTTCCGGGTTGGCGGGCGGCGCCCCCGGCAGCAATCGCGCCAGCGCGCCGAGATGCGTCGAGAGATCGCGCAATTGCGTCAGCTCCCGGCCCTGTTGCCAAGCGGCGGCGGCGATCGCCAGAGCGCCGCACACCAGAACGGTGGCAATCCACGGGATCTTCGCCGCGCGCGGCGCCTGCGCCAGCGCCGCCACGAAGGCGATCGCCGCCATCGCCGCGACGGCAATGGTCGGGAGCCAAGCCAGCGCCGCCTGAAACCACCACATCAGGCGGGTGGCCGTTTATTCGGCATCGGGGACGTTGCGCTCCAGCTCGTCGAGCCAGACCGCGGCATGCGCATCCGACGGCGCGCGCCAGTCGCCGCGCGGCGACAACGAACCGCCCGACGAGATCTTGGGCCCGTTCGGCAGCGCCGAGCGCTTGAACTGGCTCTGCTCGAAGAAGCGCCGCAGGAAGACCCGCAGCCAGTTCTTGATTTCGGGCAAGGTATAGGCGCGGCGCGCGGCATCCGGTGTGTTGGGCGGCCACACGCCGCGCTCGGAATCGTGCCAGGCATTCCAGGAGAGATAGGCAATCTTCGACGGCGCGAAGCCATAGCGAGTGGCATAGAACAGATTGAAATCCTGCAGCGCATACGGGCCGACGATGCTCTCGGTCGATTGGATCGCGCCGTCCTCGCCGGCCGGCACCAGTTCCGGCGAGATCTCGGTCGCGAGAATATCGTGCAGTACCGCAGCAGTCTCCTTGCTGACGTCGCCGCTCGCCGCGACAAACCGGATCAGGTGTTGGATCAATGTCTTTGGCACCGACGCGTTCGGATTGTAATGCGACATCTGATCGCCGACGCCGTAGGTGCACCAACCGAGGGCCAACTCCGACAGATCGCCGGTGCCGACAACGAGCGCACCGTTGTTGTTGGCAAGACGGAACAGGTAATCGGTGCGCAGCCCGGCCTGCACGTTCTCGTAGGTGACGTCATAGAGTGCCTCGCCGCTGCCGGCGGCATGGCCGATATCGGTCAGCAGCTGGCGCGCCGCCGGTCGGATGTCGATCTCGCCGCCGGTCACGCCGAGCGCCTTCATCAATCGCCAGGCATTCGCCTTGGTCTCGGTGCCGGTCGCGAAGCCCGGCAGGGTGTAGGCGAGGACATTGGTGCGCGGCAGGCCGAGCCGATCCATCGTTCGCGCCGAGACGATCAGCGCCTGCGTCGAGTCGAGCCCGCCCGAGACGCCGATCACCAGCTTCTTGAGACCGGTCGCGGCGAGACGCTGGGACAGCCCTTGCACCTGGATGTTGTAGGCCTCGTAGCAATTGTCCGCGAGCATCGCCGGATCAGCCGGCACAAACGGAAAGCGCTCGACACGGCGGCATAATTCGAGATCGCCGGCAGGTGCGGCAAAATCAAATTCGACGCGCCGGAAGGGCGGCGATGTTTCGCCGATCAGCCGCGCATTGTCGCCAAACGTGTTGGTGCGCATGCGCTCCTGGCGGATGCGGCCGAGATCGACATCGGCGACGGCCATCTCCGGCTCGGTGCTGAACCGCGCGGTTTCGGCGAGCATGTCGCCGATCTCGAAAATGCCGGCCTGCCCATCCCACGCGAGGTCGGTCGTGGATTCGCCGGCCCCGGCCGCGGAATACGCATATGCGGCGAGACACCGCGCCGATTGCGAGGCGCACAGGAGGCGCCGCATCTGCGCCTTGCCGATGACGATGTTGCTGGCCGACAGGTTCAGCAGGATCTCGGCGCCGGCCGCCGCCCCAGCGCCGCTCGGCGGCTGCGGCACCCAGAGGTCCTCGCAGATCTCGATGTGAAAGGTGAATTCGTTGGGACCGCCCGCGGCGAACAGCAGATCGATGCCGAAGGGCGTCTCCTGCCCCGCGATCGTCATCGCCGCGCCGCGCAGGCCTTCGCCCGAGGTGAAGTGCCGACGCTCGTAGAACTCGCGGTAATTCGGCAGAAACACCTTCGGCACGACACCGAGCACTCGGCCGCGATGGATCGCGACGGCGCAATTGTAGAGCCGCCCGCGCCAACGCAGCGGCGCTCCGACGACAAAGACCGGCGATAATTTCTTGCTGGCGGTGAGGAGGCGCGCAATCTGCCCGACGACCGCCTCGAGCACCGCATCCTGGAACAGCAGATCGTCGATAGCATAGGCGGAGAGGCACAGCTCCGGAAAGACCATCAGCGCGAGCCCGGCCTTGTCTCCCTTCCCGAGCAGGTCGAGCACCTGATCACCGTTCTTCGCCGGCTCGGCGACCGTGACCTGCGGCACGCAGGCCCCGACCCGCACGAACTTATGCCGGTAAGGAGAGAAAAATGGGGACATAGGGCGCGGTGCTCGCGAGGGGCTCACTGCCGTGTCATTTGGGTAATGACTCCTCTGAGTATAAGGGGTTGGCGCTCAACAACTCACCCCGCCCTGATCGCCGTGACACCTACTCGCTCGGCCGCGTCGCACAAATCGCCGTCCTTGCTCGCGAGCGGCACGCCGAGGCGCATCGCAAGCTCCAGGTAGGCAGCGTCGTACGCTGTCAGCCGTTCCTCGCGCGCCAGATCCAGGATTCGCGTGAACGCCAGCGCAGACGTTTCGCGGTCGACATCGATCTCAAGGGTCCCCAACAAAGCAATCAGTTGGGCGCTTTCCGCAAAGGTGATTCGCTTTCTGCTCTCAGCGAGCGCAAGCACGTTGGCGACTTCAATCGACCAAAGCAACGGCACGGCGGCCACGCTGCTCCGCAGCTCTTCGAGCAATCGAGTGGCGGCTTCCGTCAACTCGTCTTTGAAACACCAGGCAAGCGTCAAAGAGGCATCGATGACCACATCGGTCACCGTCGGCCTTCCTCGATCAGCTGCTTCACGGGCACCCCGAGCGTGTGCCCTTTTGCAAATTCTTTCAGTTTTTCGACCGCTTCGGCGCGACGATCGGGACCGGGACGGCGGATCGGGATCAAGCGAGCGATCGGCTTGCCGTGCTTGGTTATTATGATCTGCTCCCCGCGCTGGACGCGTTCCAGCAGAGCGGGGAGATGCGTTTTCGCCTCGTACGCACCGACTTCGTGGGGCATGGTTCACCAGATCTAGACTAGCCGCAGACCAGTCTAGTCGCCCTCTTGCCGTTATTCAAACGCATATCCGTGCGGAGGGGACCGGCCGGGCTGGATCCCGGGACCCGACCCGGCCGGCGTCCCGTCGGCGGTCAGCGTGTCGCCTCGAGACCGGGGCGAGGCTATGTCGAACTGGTCACCGGAAGATTAAGCCAAGCCGACCGCGAGGACAGGTCTGAAGCATGGCCGCCCGCGCAACCTCTTGGTAAGAGCCAAACATTCCGTCTTCCGATCCTGTGCCGCGCACCTCGTCAGTCGGCGAAGGGATCGCGCACCAGGACCGTGTCCTCGCGTTCGGGGCTGGTCGAAAGCATTGCGACCGGGGCGCCGATCAGCTCTTCGAGGCGGCGGATGTATTTGATCGCGGTCGCCGGCAGATCGGCCCAGGAGCGGGCCCCACGGGTGCTCTCCCGCCAGCCCTCGGCGGTCTCGTACACCGGTTCGAGCTCGGCCTGGACGGCGGTGGCCGCCGGCAGATAGTCGTATTTCTTGCGGCCGCGCTTATACGCGACGCAGACCTTGATCTCGGGGAAGCCGTCGAGCACGTCGAGCTTGGTCAGGGCGATGCCGTCGATGCCGCCGATCCGCACCGCCTGCCGCACCGCCACCGCGTCGAACCAGCCGCAGCGCCGCCGTCGGCCCGTGACGGTCCCGAATTCGCGGCCCCGCTCACCGAGCGTCTGCCCGACTTCGTCGTCGAGCTCGGTCGGGAACGGGCCGGCGCCGACCCGCGTCGTATAGGCTTTGGTAATGCCGAGCACATAGCCGACCGCGGCCGGCGCGATCCCCGACCCTGCCGCGGCTTGGCCGGCCAGCGTGTTCGACGAGGTCACATAGGGGTAGGTGCCGTGATCGACATCGAGCATCGCCGCCTGCGCGCCCTCGAACAGGATGCGGCGGCCGCGGCGGCGCGCCTCGTGCAGCAATTTCCAGCACTGGTCGGCGTAGGGCAGGATCTTCGGCGCAATGGCGCGCAGTGCCGCCAGCAACTCGGCGCAGTCGACCTCGGGCTCGTCGAGACCGCGCAGCAAAGCGTTGTGATGAAGGAGGAGATCATCGACCCGCTCTTCGAGCGCACGCGGATCGGCGAGATCACAGACCCGGACAGCGCGGCGCCCGACTTTGTCTTCATAGGCCGGGCCGATGCCGCGCCCGGTCGTGCCGATGCGCTTCTCGCCGCGATGCGCCTCGCGGGCGCGATCGAGCCGGCCATGCGATGGCAGGATTAACGCCGCATTGTCGGCAAGCTTCAGGTTTTGCGGCGAGATGTCGAGACCCTTTCCCCGCATTGTCTCGATCTCGTCGAGGAGCGCCCAGGGGTCGACGACGACCCCGTTGCCGATGATCGACAATTTGTCCGGACGCACGACGCCCGAGGGCAGCAGGCTCAGCTTGTATTCGACATTGCCGATGACGAGCGTGTGCCCGGCATTGTGGCCGCCCTGGAAGCGCACAACCACATCCGCGCGTTCCGACAGCCAGTCGACGATCTTGCCCTTGCCCTCGTCGCCCCATTGGGCGCCGACCACCGCGACGTTGCCCATGCCCTTCCTCCCCGCCTAGCGCTTTGCGGCGGGCGCGAGCGGCGTCGGCTCGCGATCCTCGATGACGTAGTCGCAGCCGAGGCGGTGTGCTTCGGCGCGCCAATCGGCCGCGGGCCGCAATGCCGCGACCGTCACCCAGCCGGCCTCGCGGAGCGCGCGGGCGTGGTCGCGGTCGGCACCGAGCGGCACCAGCACGCGACGACCGCGCGGCGCCTCCGGCAAAGTGCGCAGGATCGTGTCGGTGTAGAGCGTGAACCCCGTTGCCGCCTCCGGCATCGGCGCGTCGCCCGCCTGATAGCGGCCGCCTCGGCCCAATTCGCCCAACGGCCCCTGCTCCGGGCCGACCCGCGCGAAAAAGGTGAAGCTGATGCCGGTATGATATTCGAAGCCGCGGTTCTCGACCGGATCGACCGTGACTTTAAGGTTCGGCACCGCCACGGCGAGCCCGTCCAGCACGGCGCCGAGCCGATCACGCTCCTCGCGCGCCCGCGCGGGCAGCTTAAGCCGGTCGAGCGCCGCGCGGGCTGCGGCCGCAACGCCCGCCGCGGCGATCAGATCGCCGAGAAGCTGCCCCGCCTCGCCCGCCCGCGCGGCAACCGCCGCCACATCCTTATGGTCGAGCGCGGCGCGCAACGCTTCCACGCCGGGGCCGCCAAGCCCAGACGCTTCAAGAATTGCCGGGACCAGCGTCGGCAGCGTCAGATCGACCGACAGGGACGGCACGCCGACCGCCTGCAAAGCCTCGGCCGCGACCGCGATGACCTCGACATCGGCCGCCGGCCCTTCGGCGCCGATCAGCTCGGCGCCGGCCTGGCCGATCTGGCGCTCGGGGCGCATTTCCGAGCCTTTGACCCGCAACACCTGGCCGGCATAGCTGAGCCGCAAGGGGCGCGGCAGGTGCGACATGCGGGTCGCGGCGATGCGGGCGACCTGCGGCGTCATGTCGGCGCGCACCCCCACCATGCGCTGCGAGATCGGGTCCATCAGCCGGAAGGTGTCGCTGGCGGTGGCGGTACCGGCGCCCGACAGCAGCGTTTCCTCGAATTCGACGAGCGGCGGCTCGACCCGCCGATAGCCGTGCGAGGCGAGGACGCCCATCAGGCGCGCGGTGGCCTCGGCCTCGATCTCCGCGTCGGGCGGCAGCAAATCGTAGAGTCCGGCAGGCAACAGAGCCGGGTGCGGCGCGTCATTCATGGTGGCGGGTCAACGGGCGAGACGATCCTGCAATTTCCGGCATGGTGTATCATGCCGGGTTTAACGAGCGGGCGAAAAGCACGGCCGTGGCGGAAAAATGGCGCACAGGGCGCCGATTGGCGGGTAAATAGGGGTAGCGCTGGCCGCTCGAAACGATCGGGGGAGACAACAGGCATGAAGCGACGCGATGTCCTTAAATCCGCCCTGGCCGGCGCCGCCGTGCTGGCCGCGCCCGCGATCGTCCGCGGCGAGGCGCAATCGACGCTGACCTTTGTGCCGCATGCCGACCTCGCCTCGCTCGACCCGGTGTGGACGACCGCCGACATCACCCGCAATTTCTCGCTGGCGGTCTACGACACGCTCTACGCGTTCGACGCCGAGTTCAACGTGCAGCCCCAGATGGTCTCAGGGCACACCACGTCGAGCGACGGCATGCAATGGGAGCTGACCCTCCGGGACGGGCTCAAATTCCACGACGGCAGCCCCGTCCTGGCGAAGGATTGCGTCGCGACGATCAAGCGCTGCGGCCAGCGCGAGCCGATGACCACTGCGCTGATGTCGCGAACCGACGAGATCACCGCGCCATCGGACAAGGTCATCCGCATCCGCCTGAAAAAGCCGTTTCCGCTGCTGACCTACGCGCTGGCCCAGGTGTATTGCGCGATCATGCCGGAGCGGCTGGCCCAGACCGACGCCAACGAACAGGTCAAGGAAGCGATCGGCAGCGGCCCATTCAGATTCGTCGCCGACGAGCGCGTCCCGGGCCAGCGCGTCGTGTTCGAGAAGAACAAGGATTACCTGCCGCGCGACGGCAAGCCGAGCTTCAACGCCGGCCCGAAGATCGTGCATTTCGACCGCGTCGTGTGGAATTTCGTGCCCGATCCCGGCACGGCGGCGGCGGCGTTGCAGCAGGGCGAGGTCGATTGGTGGGAGAACCCGCAGATCGATCTCGTGCCGCAATTGAAGAGCGACAAAAATCTCACAATCGTCGTCAAGGATCGCACCGGCGAGATCGGCTGCCTGCGCTTCAACCATCTATACCCGCCATTCGACAAGCCGGCGGTGCGGCGGGCAGTGGTGGCGGCGATGGATCAGAAGGACGTCATGACGGCGGTGGCCGGGGCCGAGCCGAGCCTCATGAAGGTCGATGTCGGGCTGTTCGTGCCGGGAACGCCGCTCGCCAGCAATGCCGGTGTCGAGATCACCCGCGGCCCGAAGGACTACGGCAAGATCAAGCAGGAATTGGCGGCCGCCGGCTACAACGGCGAGAAGATTGTCATCCTCGCGGCGACGACGATCCCGACGATCTGGGCCGAGGCCTCGGTCGCCAGCGATGTGCTGAAGCAGATCGGTATGAACGTCGATCTGCAAGCCTTGGAATGGGGCGCCGTCGTATCGCGCCGAGCGGTCAAGGAGCCGCCCGATCACGGCGGCTGGAACATCTTCTATACCTACCTCGGCGGGTTCGGGAACATCTCGCCCGGCCCCAATATCGCGATCCGCGGCACCGGCACCAAGGCTTGGTTCGGCTGGCCGACCGACCCGGACATGGAGGCGCTGCGCGAGCAATGGTTCGAGGCGCCCGACCTCGCCGCGCAGCAGAAAATCTGCCGCGACATGCAGGTCCATTTCTGGCAGAACCCGAGCTATGTGCCGCTTGGCATGTACGACCAGCCAACGGCATTCCACACCTATTTGCAGGACGTGCGGGATGGCTGGCCGCAGTTTTACGGAGTTCGCCGGGTTTAACCCGAATGAAGGGACGACCTATACTTCAGGGTTAATTTGATAGATATGTATTGCACTTTGTGGTGGAAAGTAGCAAAGTGATGATTGCATCGTCATCTTCCCCCCTCGACGGTGCAATAGAACGCTTCCGTCCTCCTCGACGGGGCTCGAAACCCCGGCCACCCCCCGGCCGGGGTTTCGCATTTCTGGAGCGTCGAGCCGGCTTTTCGAAGCTGTGCTTCAGCGGGCGAGCGCTTCTTTTATCGTCGTCCTCGCGAAAGCCGGGCCCCACTCCTCGGGCGGCACGAGCGTTGAATCGTGGATCCCGGCCTTTGCCGGAATGACGATCAAGGAACGGCCGTGAAGTTCGCTTTTCGGGCGCTCAAAATTCCCAGTGAAGCCCCTCCTAAAAGCGCATCGCCTTGGCCTGGATCACATTGGGCAGCCGGCGCACGCTTTCGATCAGTCCCGCAGACAGGGGCTGGTCGATTTCGACGAGCGCGATCGCGTCTTCACCGGGCGCGGTGCGTCCCAAATGGAAGGTCGCGATGTTGATCTGCGCGGCGCCCAAGGTATGGCCCAAGGCGCCGATAAAGCCGGGCTTGTCATAGTTACGGACAAACAGCATGTGCCGGCCGAGCTCCGCCTCCAGCGAAATGCCCTCGATGTCGACAAGGCGCGGCTTGTTGCCGGCAAAGACCGTGCCCGCGACGCTGCGCTCCCGCCGCTCGGTCGTGACCGTCACGCGCATCAGCGTCTGATAATCGCCGGCCTCGCCGCGCCTGGTCTCGCTGACCCGGATGTCGCGCTGGCGGCAAATTAATGGAGCGTTGACCATGTTGACCGTCGCGAGCTGCGGCGCCAGGAGGCCGGTCAGCGCGATCGCGGTCAGCGGTTTGGTGTTCAGCTCGGCGATGGCGCCGTCATACTCGATCGCAACCGCGCGAATGCCGGTCTCGGTCAATTGCCCGGCAAAGCTGCCGATCTGCTCGGCCAGGATCATGTACGGCTTGAGCCGCGCCGCCTCCTCGGCTGTCAGAGACGGCATGTTGACCGCGTTCGAGACCGCCCCGGTGAGCAGGAAATCGGCGATCTGTTCGGCGATCTCGACCGCCACATTTTCCTGCGCCTCGGCGGTCGCAGCGCCGAGATGCGGTGTTGCGATGAAGTTCGGATGGCCGAACAACGGGTTATCGCGCGCCGGCTCCTCGACAAAGACATCGAAGGCGGCGCCTGCGACCTGACCGCTGTCGAGCGCCGCGGCTAGATCGGCCTCGACGACAAGGCCGCCGCGCGCGCAATTGATCAGCCGCGCGCCATGCTTCATGCGGGCGAGCGCCGCCGCGTCGATGATGTTCCGGGTCGCGTCGGTCAGCGGTGTGTGCAGAGTGATGAAATCGGCCCGGGCGAGGAGCTCTTCCAGCCCAGCCCGCTCGACGCCGAGATCGACGGCCCGCTCCGCGGACAGGAACGGATCGTAGGCGACGACCTTCATGCGCAACCCGTGCGCCCGGTCGGCGACGATCGCGCCGATATTGCCGCACCCGATGATGCCGAGCGTCTTACCGCTAAGCTCGACTCCGAGAAAACGCGATTTCTCCCATTTGCCGGCCTGGGTCGAGCGGTCGGCCATCGGGATCTGGCGCGCCAGCGCGAACATCATCGCGATCGTGTGCTCGGCCGCGGTGATCGAATTGCCGTAAGGGGTATTCATGACGACGATGCCGCGCTCGGTCGCGGCAGCGACATCGATATTGTCGACGCCGATGCCGGCGCGGCCGATCACTTTGAGGGCTGACGCCTTCGCTAGAAGTTCGGCGGTGACCTTTGTCGCCGACCGCACCGCCAACCCCTCGTATCCGTCGATATGCTGCTTCAATTCCACCGGCGCGAGCCCGGTCGCGACATCGGCCGCGATGCCGCGTTGCGCAAAGATCTCGACGGCGCGTGGGCTCAGCTCATCGGCAATCAACACCTTCGGCATTCACCGCTCCGAAAAACCCTCTCACCACAAAGGACACGAAGGATGCAGGAAGGACGCAAAAGGAAAATCGTCCTTCGTGTCCTTTGTGCAACCTTTGTGCCCTTCGTGGTGAAACTCTTTGATTGTTACGCGGCCTTGGCGGACTCGCGCTGCTGTTCCCACGCCCAATCGAGCCAGGGCAGCAGCGCCTCGACATCGCTGCGCTCGACGGTTGCGCCGGTCCAGATCCGGATCCCGGGTGGCGAGGCGCGGTGGCTGGCCAGATCGTAACCGGCCCCCTCGGCCTCGATCCGGGCGGTCATCGCGCGCACCATCGTGAACCGCGCGTCCTCCGACAACCCGAGGAACCAAGGATCGACAATTTCGAGCTGCGGCGAGGTGCAGGAGCGCGTCGCCGGGTCCTTCGCGAGAAAACGCAGCCACGGCGTGCGCTCCTCCCAGGCCGCAACCGCGGCGAGATTGCTCTCGGCGCGTCCGACCAGCGCGTCAAGCCCGCCGACCGACTCGGCCCATTTCAAGGAATCCAGCGCATCCTCGACGCACAGCATCGAGGGGGTGTTGATCGTCTCGCCCCGGAAGACGCCCTCGATCAGCTTGCCGCCTGAGGTGAGCCGGAACAGCTTCGGCACCGGCCAGGGCGGCGTGTAGCGCTCCAGCCGCTCGACGGCGCGCGGACTGAGCGCCAGCATGCCGTGCGCCGCCTCGCCGCCCAGCGCCTTCTGCCACGACCATGTGACGACATCGAGCTTGTCCCAAGGCAGGCGCATCGCAAAGGCCGCCGAGGTCGCGTCGCAGATCGTCAGACCGCGCCGGTCGCCGGCGATCCAGTCGCCGTTCGGGACCCGCACCCCCGACGTCGTGCCGTTCCACACAAAAACCGTGTCGCGGTCGGGATCGACTTGCGAGAGATCGGGCAATTCACCGTAGGGCGCCTGCAACAGCCGGACAGCGGCCGGCTTGAGCTGGCGCGTCACGTCCTGGACCCAGCCCTCGCCAAAATTCTCCCACGACAGGAGATCAACGCCGCGCGCCCCAAGCAGCGACCACAACGCCAGTTCGACCGCGCCGGTATCCGAGCCCGCGACGATGCCGAGCCGGTAATCGGCCGGCATCTGCAGCACCGCACGCGATCGCTCGATGACTTCGGCCAGCCGCGCCACGCCGGGCTTGGAGCGATGCGAGCGGCCGAGCAAGGCGCCGGATAACGCCGCCGGCGACCAGCCCGGCCGCTTGGCGCAAGGGCCCGATGAAAAGCAGGGATTGGCCGGCCGCCGGGTCGGCTTCGTCATACCGTCCCTTCCCTCACAGCTGCGGCCCTGTCAGGGCCGAATTTCGGAGGGCCGAATTTCGGAGGGCGGAACCTAGGCGCTGCACCGGCAAGGGTCAATGCGGCGGACGCGGCATCCGGCACGCCGCCAGTTACGGCGCGTGAACAAGTTTTTCGGGCTGTAACAGATTGAGTAGGTTAGAAAACTGGCAAGCCGACCCCGCAAGGCTGCCATGCCTTGCGCACCTGATCCTCGACGACGAGACCGGAGGAGGTCATCGGCGAGTGGGTCCGGCCGCCGGTATCGCCTTTGCCGCCGCCGACCGAGCCAACGAGGTGGTCGATCATGGCCTTGTCACGACGATGCCAAATTTTGAAGAGCCGACGGTTAGAGCGCAGATCTTTCATCGTTATTCCTCCCGGGGGTTGGGAGCGACATTAGGTCGCGCTTTTGTAACGATCGGCTACAAATAGTCAATAATTCTTTTCGGCGCAACCATCCAATTTCGCGAGAAACGGCAGATTCCGTACAACTTGTTTGGGCGTATCCCGCCGGAACGCTTATGCCGTATGGTTAAAAAAGCGGAAAAAAGGGAGGGAGTGCTATGCAGTACGGCCTGTTCACAATGCCGTCTCATCCGCCGGAGCGGCCGTTGTATGAGGGCCACCGCTGGGATCTGCAGACCCTGCGCTGGGCCGATGAGCTGGGCTTCGAGGAAGCCTGGATCGGCGAGCATCACACCGCGCCCTGGGAGCCGCACCCCGCTCCCGACCTGCTGATCGCCCAGGCTCTGATGGAAACCAGCCGGATCCGCTTGGCCCCGGGCGGTTTCCTGTTGCCCTATCATCATCCCGCCGAGCTTGCCCACCGGATCGCGATGCTCGACCATCTCGCGCAGGGACGGCTCAATTTCGGCGTCGCGGCCAGCGGCCTGCCGAGCGACTGGGCGATGTTCAATGTCGACGGCAATGCCGGCCAGCACCGCGAGATGACCCGCGAGGCGCTCGACATCATCCTCAAGCTGTGGACCGCCGAGGAGCCGTTCGACTACCGCGGCAAGTACTGGCACGTCACCCGTACCGACCGCATGCTGGAGAGCCTGATCCCGCATATCCGGCCGTTCCAGAAACCCTACCCGCCGATCGGCGTGGCGGGGGTCAGCCCGGGATCGGATACGCTGAAGGTTGCGGGCGAACGCGGCTTCCTGCCGATGAGCCTCAACCTCAACCAGACCTACGTTGCAAGCCACTGGGCCTCGGTCGAGGAAGGCGCGCGGCGCACCGGCAAGACGCCGAGCCGGGCCGATTGGCGCCTGGTGCGCGAGATTTTCGTCGCCGACACCGACGAGGAGGCTTGGCGCCTTTCGGTCGGGGCGCAGATGGGGCGCATGATGCGGGAATACTTCCTGCCGCTGCTCAAGAACGTCGGGGTCATCCAGTTCCTGAAACATGACGCGGCGGTGGCGGACAGCGATGTCACGCCGGAATACTGCGCCACGCATAATTGGCTGATCGGCTCGCCCTCGACCGTCGTCGAGAAGATCGAGCGGATGTACGACGAAGTCGGCGGATTCGGCAGCCTGTTGCTGTTCTGCTTCGATTACAGCGACAACCCGGAGGCCTGGCATCATTCGATGCAGCTGCTGGCCCGCGAGGTCATGCCGCGCGTGGCGCATCTCTCGCCGGCACGCGCCGCGGCTGCTTAGCGGCGATTGCGGCTGGTGGAAACGGCGCGCGGAGCCTATATCTGACATCCGCCGCGGGTGCCGAAAACGTTCGATGCGCTCCAATGTTCGCCCGCTGCACGGCATGCCGCCTCAGCGCACCTGCTCTGCGGCGGGTAACCAACGGCAAGGATGACGGTCGTCCGGACTCCCTGTATAAGGCGCGGCGGCCTCGGGAGGAAGCGCCGGGCCGGACGATGGAACGCGTCCGCCGTTCGGCAGGAGAAGCGTATTGCAGCCCACCGATATCCGGAACCCTGACTATTTCCACAAGGTCGTCGATTGCCAGTGGGCGTGCCCGGCGCACACGCCGGTGCCGGAATACATCCGTCTGATCGCCGAGCAGCGCTATGGCGAGGCCTGGGCGATCAATTGGGAATCGAATGTTTTTCCCGGTATTCTCGGCCGCACCTGCGACCGGCCGTGCGAGCCGGCCTGCCGCCGCGGCCGGGTCGAGAAGGAGCCGGTCGCGATTTGCCGGCTGAAACGCGTCGCCGCCGACAATAAGGGCGACATCAGCAGCTATCTGCCGGCCGTCTCGCCAAACAAAAACGGCAAGCGCATCGCGCTGGTCGGCGCCGGCCCGGCATCATTGACCGTCGCCCGCGACCTGGTGCCGCTCGGCTATCACTGCGTCATGTTTGACGGCGACGCCAAGGGCGGCGGCATGATGCGGACCCAGATCCCGCGCTTCCGCCTCCCGGAATCGGTGACCGACGAAGAGGTCGACCGCATCGTCGATCTCGGCATCGAGACCCGCTACGGCCAGTTCATCGGCAGCATGAAAGCATTGCTCGCCGAAGGCTGGGACGCGATCTTTGTCGGCTCGGGCGCGCCGCGCGGCCGCGAACTCGAGATTCCCGGCCGCCAGGAGGCCGCCGCCAACATCCATATCGGCATCGACTGGCTGTCGTCGGTCTCGTTCGGCCATATCGACAAGATCGGCCGCCGCGTCATTGTGCTCGGCGGCGGCAACACGGCGATGGATTGCTGCCGCTCCTCGCGCCGCCTCGGCGGCGAGGAAGTCACGGTCGTCGTGCGCAGCGGCTTCGAGGAGATGAAGGCCTCGGCGTGGGAGAAAGAGGACGCGATGCACGAAGGCATCCCGATCCTCAACTTCCTCGTGCCGGTCGAGTTCACGCACGAGGGCGGCAAGCTGACGGGCGTCTCGTTCGAGAAGGTCAAGGCCGAATACGATGCGAAGGGCCGCCGCAATCTCGTGCCGACCGGCGAGCCGCATACGCATGTCCCATGCGACGATGTGCTGGTCGCGATCGGCCAGGAAAACGCCTTCCCGTGGATCGAGCGCGACGTCGGCATTGAATTCGACCGTTGGGACATGCCTAAGGTCGATCCGAAGACGATGCAGTCGACGTTACCGAAGGTGTTCTTCGGCGGCGACGCGGCGTTCGGGCCGAAGAACATCATCTGGGCCGTCGCGCACGGCCATGACGCGGCGATCTCGATCGACAAATTGTGCCAGGGCGAGGATGTCAACGAGCGGCCGCCGCCGGGCGTGACGCTGGTCAGCCAGAAGATGGGCATCCATGAGTGGAGCTATGACAACGACATCTCGAACGACCTGCGCTATAAGGTGCCATTGCGCGACATCTCGGTCGCGCTGAAGGACATCAGGACCGAGGTCGAACTCGGCTATGACGACAAGCTCGCCTATCTGGAGGCCGAGCGCTGCCTCAACTGCGATGTCCAGACCGTCTTTACCGGCAAGCTTTGCATCGAATGCGACGCCTGTGTCGATATCTGCCCGATGGATTGCATTACCTTTACCGACAATGGCGAGGAAGCGGAGCTGCGCACGCGCCTTAGCGCTCCGGCAACCAATCTCACTCAGGATCTCTACATCGGCAATTCGCTGAAGACCGGGCGGATCATGGTTAAGGACGAAGATGTCTGCCTGCATTGCAGCCTCTGTGCCGAGCGTTGCCCGACCGGCGCCTGGGACATGCAGAAATTCCTTCTCGATATGACACAGGCTGGGCCCGCATGCCGAAGCCGCTAGAAGCCGTCAACGATTTCGTCGTCAAATTCGCCAACGTCAACGGTTCCGGCTCGGCGAGCGCCAATGGGCTGTTCGCCAAATCGGTGCTGCGCATGGGCGTGCCGGCGAGCTCGCGCAACATCTTCCCGTCGAACATCCAGGGGTTGCCAACCTGGTACGAGGTGCGGATCAGCGAAGGCGGCCATCTCGGCCGGCGCGGCGGCGTCGACATGATGGTCGCGATGAACCCCGAGACCTGGGACGAGGACGTCGCCGAGATCGAGCCGGGCGGCTACCTGCTCTACGATTCGACAAAGCCGATGCCCGCGTCGAGATTCCGTGACGACATCGTGGTGATCGGTGCGCCGCTGACCGCGATCTGCAACCGCACCTATGACGACCCCCGGCAGCGTCAGCTGTTCAAGAACATCATCTATCTCGGCGTGCTGTCGGCCCTGCTCGACATGGATGTTGCGGCGATCGAGCAGCTGATCGGGGAGCAGTTCCGCGGCAAGGACACGCTGATCAAGCCCAACGTCCATGCGCTGCATCTCGGCCGCGACTGGGCCACGGGTGAGCTCGATTGCCCGATCGGGCTGCGGCTGGAGCGCTCCGCCGGGGTCGGCGACAGGATCTTCGTGACCGGTAACGACGCCGCGGCCCTCGGCGCGGTCTACGGCGGCGCGACGGTGTGCGCCTGGTACCCGATCACCCCCTCCTCGTCATTGGCCGAGGCCTTTGCCTCGCATTGCCGCCGTTACCGCCGCGACCCGGAGAGCAAGAAAAGCCGCTACGCCATTCTGCAGGCCGAGGACGAGCTGGCCTCGATCGGCCTCGTCATCGGCGCCGCCTGGAATGGTGCCCGCGCCTTCACCGCAACGTCAGGCCCCGGCATCTCGCTGATGCAGGAATTCATCGGTCTCGCCTATTTCGCCGAGATCCCGGCCGTCATCTTCGACATCCAGCGCGGCAGCCCCTCGACCGGCATGCCGACCCGCACGCAGCAGGCCGACGTCATTTCCGCCGCCTATGCCTCGCACGGCGACACGAAGCACGTCCTCTTGTTCCCAAAGGACCCGAACGAATCCTTCACCTTCGCGGCCGACGCGCTTGATCTCGCAGACCGGCTGCAGACGCCCATTTTCGTGATGATGGACCTCGATATCGGCATGAACGAATGGCTCGTCGAGCCGCTCGCCTGGGACCCGGCCCGCCAATACGACCGCGGCAAAGTCATGGCTTTCGACGAGCTCGAGGCGGGCGCCAAATTCGGCCGTTACCTCGATGTCGACGGCGACGGCATCCCGTACCGTACCCTGCCCGGCACGCATCCGACGCGCGGCGCCTTCTTTACCCGCGGCACGACCAAGGACGAATACGCCCGCTACACCGAAGAGGGCCGGCCCTACGTCGACAACATGCAGCGGCTGTTGCGCAAGTTCGAGACGGCCAAGCGCCTCGTGCCGCGCCCGCAGAAGCGCGACGCCAAGGAGCCAACCAAATTCGGCGCGATCTATTTCGGCTCGACAACGCTTGCAATGGAAGAGGCGCTCGAAACCCTCGAAGGGCGCGGCATCCATCTCGACACGCTGCGCATCCGCGCCTTCCCGTTCCATGACGACGTGTTCGATTTCATCAGCAACCACGAGCGCGTGTTTGTCGTCGAGCAGAACCGCGACAAGCAGATGCGTACGCTGCTGACGAGCGAGCTGGAGATCGATCCGGCGCGCCTCGTGCCGATCCTGCACTATGACGGAACGCCGATCACTGGCCGCTTCATCGTCAAGGCGATCGCCGACATGCTCGCCGTCGTGACCCTGGCGCCGCTCAAGAAGGCGCTGCCGTAATCTTATCGAGGTCCCATGACCTACATCGCCAAACCCCGGCTGCATCACCCGAAACTGCCGACCAACGCGCTGGGCTACACCCATCGCGATTACGAGGGCTCGGTCTCGACCTTGTGCGCCGGCTGCGGCCATGATTCGATCAGCGCCGCGATCATCCAGGCCTGCTTCGAGCTGGCCTTGCCGCCGCACCGCATCGCCAAATTGTCCGGCATTGGCTGCTCGTCGAAGACGCCGACCTATTTCCTCGGCCAGTCCCACGGCTTCAACAGCGTGCATGGCCGCATGCCGTCGGTCCTGACCGGCGCCAATCTCGCCAACCGCGACCTGATTTATCTCGGCGTCTCGGGCGACGGCGACTCGGCCTCGATCGGTCTCGGCCAGTTCGCGCACTGCATCCGCCGCGGCGTCGACATGGTCTACATCGTCGAGAACAACGGCGTGTACGGGCTAACCAAGGGCCAGTTCTCGGCGACCGCCGACAAGGGCTCGAAGGCGCGGCGCGGCGCCGTCAACACCGATTCGCCGATCGACCTCGTTGCGATGGCCTTGCAGCTCGGCGCCTCCTTTGTCGCGCGCAGCTTCTCCGGCGACAAGTCGCAGCTCGTGCCGCTGATCAAGGCGGCGATCCAGCACAAGGGCGCCGCCTTCATCGACGTGATCTCGCCCTGCGTCGCGTTCAACAACAACCCGGAATCGACGAAGAGCTTCGATTACGTCCGCGCCCATAACGAGGCCGTCAACCAGCTCGATTTCATGGTGGCGCGCGAGGCGATCACCGCCGATTACGCGCCGGGGACGCTGGAAACCGTCGTGCAGCATGACGGCTCGGTATTGCGCCTGCGCAAGCTGGCGCTCGATTACGACCCGCGCGACCGCATCTCGGCGATGACCTATCTGCAGCAGCGCCACGCCGCCGGCGAGGTCGTCACCGGCCTCCTCTTCGTCGAGGATGACCACGGCGACCTGCACCAGTTCCTCGACACGGTCGAGACGCCGCTCAACGCCCTCGGCGAATCCGAGCTCTGCCCGGGCCAGGACGCCCTCGACCGCTACAACGCCGCGCATCGCTGAGTGCGGCGCGGGGATCGGGCGGAAATTGATGAGGCTCCGGCGCGGCGATTGACCCGCCGCCCGGCGCGCGGCATTTAGCGCCCCGTGTTCCGCTTTTTCGAAAAGCTTCTCGACCCCACGGCGCGCTCGCCGGAAGCGCCGCCGCCGGTGCTGGGCAGTCCCCAGGCGCTGATCCGCTTCTACTGGCATTTCGTCCGGCAGATCCCGGGCCCGCTCGCGGCGCTGTTCGTGACGGGTTTCGGCGTGGCGTTCACCGATGCGCTGCTGCCGGTCTGCCTAGGCCGCATCGTCTCGCTCGTTTCGACGGAACAACCCGATGCGATCTGGCGGGATGCCGGCTGGCAGCTGATGCTGATGGCGGCACTGTTCCTGATCATCCGCCCGGTGGTGCATTTCGCACAGGTGATCGTCGTCAATCTGATCCTGATCCCCGGCTTCTCGAACCTCGTGCGCTGGCAGAGCCATTGGCACGTGGTGCGGCAGGGCTGGACGTTTTTCCAGAACGATTTTGCTGGGCGCATTGCGGCCCGCGTCATGCAGACCGGGCCGGCATTGCGCGAGAGCGTCGTCCTGTCGTTTCTCGGCCTCTGGTACGTCCTGGTTTTCGGCACCAGTGCGCTGGTCTTGCTGTCGGCGGCGGATTGGCGTCTCGATTTGCCGATCGCCGCATGGTTCGTCATTTATGGCATCGTGCTCGCCCATTTCCTGCCGCGGATGCGCGAGAGCGCGCGGCACATGTCGGAAATGCGCTCGGTGCTGACCGGCAAGATCGTCGACAGCTACACCAACATCCTGACCGTCAAGCTGTTCGCCCGCGCCCGCGACGAAGACGCCTTTGTGCGCGAGGCGGTCGACGAGCACACCGAGACCTGGCGGACGCAGCAGCGCATCGGCTCGATGTGGGGCGTCGCGCTGCATCTGATGAACGCAGCGTTGATGGTCGGCACCGGCGCGCTGGCGATCCTGTTGTGGCACAACGGGGACATCGGTGTCGGCGCGGTCGCAACCGCGATCCCGATGGCTTGGCAGGTCGCCACCATATCGGGCGGCATCGCGCAGCAGATCGCCAGCATCTTTGACGATCTCGGCCAGGTGCAGGACGGCATGCGCTCGATCGCGGTCGAGCGGCAGATGCCGGATCTGCCCGGCGCCATCGAGCTGCCGCGCGTCGCCGGCACGATCCGCTTCGAGCATCTCAGCTTCGATTACGGCCGCATGCCGCGCCGCGGCGGCGTGTTGCGCGATTTCGACCTCACCATCGCGCCGGGCGAGCGGGTCGGCCTCGTCGGCCGCTCGGGCGCCGGCAAATCGACCCTCGTGCACCTGCTGCTCGGCTTTTACCGGCCGGAGAGCGGCCGCATCCTGATCGACGGGCGCGACATCGCCGGCCTGACGCAGGAGAGCCTGCGCGCCCAGATCGGCATGGTGACGCAGGACACCTCGCTGCTGCACCGCTCGATTCGCGAGAACATCTGCTACGGCCGCCCCGAAGCCCCCGAAGACGAGATCGTCGACGCGGCGCGCCGCGCCAACGCGCTCGAATTCATCGAGGGCCTCGAGGATTGGCACTGCCGCACCGGCTTCGATGCGCATGTCGGCGAGCGTGGCGTCAAATTGTCGGGTGGGCAGCGCCAGCGCGTCGCGCTCGCCCGCGTGATCCTGAAGAATGCGCCGATCCTGGTGCTCGACGAGGCAACCTCGGCGCTCGATTCCGAAGTCGAGGCGGCGATCCAGGAGCAGCTTACCGAGTTGATGGAGGGCCGCACGGTCATCGCGATCGCGCATCGCCTCTCCACGATCTGTCGCATGGACCGGCTTATCGTGCTCGACCGCGGCCACATCGTCGAGGAAGGGACGCATGAAGCGCTGATCGCGGCGCGCGGCCATTACGCGGCATTGTGGCGGCGGCAATCCGGCGGCTTCCGCATCGACCGCCCACAGGACGACCGCACCGACACGCTGCTCGACACCGTCCGCGTCTAATAATCCGCGTCCCGGCGAACGCCGGGACCACGATTGTGTTCATTCCGCGCCGATCGCTCTACTGTGACAACGCGCCAATTGCCTCCCACGAAAACGCAAAGCACACGAAGCAACAAATCGGTGTCCCGGCGAAAGCCGGGACCCACTTGTCAGAGGCACGAACGGCTGAAAAGTGGGTCCCGGCTTTCGCCGGGACGACGGAGTGGGACGCCGCTCGTTCAGATTCGCCGTGCTTACGAGCGCGCAGCGCTCAGTCCCCCCTTTTTCTTCGCGCCTCATGGTTAGGGCCTTGGCGCTTCACGCGAAAGGCGGCTTCGCGTCCTTTGCGTATCCTCGGCGTCCTCTGCGTTAAAGCGTTTTCCTTCTAGGCGTTGCGCCCGACCTGCTTGCCGGCGGTGGCGCCGGCGATCTTGCCGAACACCGAGCCCGACACCAGCCCGGTGCCGCCGGGATAATTGAAATAGAACAACCCGCCGACCAGCTCGCCCGCCGCATACAGGCCGGGGATCGGTTTCTGTGCGGTGTCGAGTACCCGCCCGTCGGTGTCGATGCGCACCCCGCCAAAGGTGAAGGTGACGCCGCACGTCGTGCAGTACGCCTCGTAGGGCGGCTTTTCGAGTGGCATCGCCCAGTTGGTCTTGTCGATCGCCAAGCCGCGCGTGGTGCGCCCGTCCTTGACCGTCGGATTATAAGGGATGTCGCGCTGCACCGCCGCGTTGTACTCGGCGATTGTCTTGAGGAACGCCGCCTTGTTCACCGCCGCGCCGGTCTCCGCCATCTTGTCGGCCAGCTCCTCCATGGTGTCGGCGGTGACCTTGGTGACCTGGCGGATGCGGTATTCGTCGCGCTGATACTGCACCACCTGCTGGTCGAAGATCTGCCAGGCGAATTGGTGCGGCTGCTCCAGGATCAGCCGGCCGTATTTCGCATAGGTGTAATTCCTGAAATCGGCGCCCTCGTCGCAGAACCTGACGCCCTCGGCGTTGACCATGATGGCAAACGGGTAGCTGTGCTTCTGGAAGTTGTCGCCGACCGCGAGGTCGCCGAATTCGGGCGCGCCGTAGTCCCAGCCGACCGCGTGGCAGCCCGACCAGTTGCCGTACGGCATCGCGCCGATCGCCAGTGCCATGTTGATGCCGCCGCCGGTGTTGAAGCGGGTGCCGCGCACCTTCGCGAGGTCCCAGCCCGGCCCGAGATAGCGGGTGCGCATCTCGGCGTTGGCCTCGAACCCGCCGCACGCCAGGACCACCGCCTTGGCTGGGATCGTCGTCGTCACCCCCTCGACATTCGCGACGACGCCGTGCACCCCGTTGTCGTCGGCGACGAGCCGCTCGCCGCGCGCCTCGTACAGCACATCGATACCGTTCTTTTCGAGCGCGGTGAACAGCCCCTCGACGAGTCCCGGCCCGCCGCCCCACGCCTCGAGCGCGAGACCGCCCCAGAACACGAACTTGCCCTCATGCTTGAAGGCCTGGCGCGAATACATCGGCGCGAAGCGAATGCCCTTCGTGCGCATCCACAGCATCGTCTCCTGGCTCTTGGTGATCAGCAGCTCGGCCATGTCGGGGTTCGAGCGGTAGTCGGTCAGCCGCCCGAGATCGTCGTAATATTTGTCCTGCGTGTAGGTGCCGAAATCCGAGGTCGCCAGCTCCTGCTCGGAGAGTTCGCAGAGCTTCAGGAGGTCGTCGACGCCGTTATAGACAAAGCGCAGCGCGCCCGCGGTATAGCGGCTGTTGCCGCCGCGCTCGTCGAACGGGGCCGCCTCCAGCACCAGCACCCGCGCGCCATTCTCGCGCGCCGCCAAGGCCGCGCACATGCCGGCATTCCCGGCGCCGACCACGACGACATCGTATTCGCCCGAGATCTTGCCCTGGGCCATCGCCCTTCCCTCCGCCTCGCTTCGCTATTGCCTTGAGTAGCAAGCGGCCGAAGGTAGGACAAGGCACCACAGAAAACTGTTGCTTTTCGATAATGTTCCTGTTATGTTCTCTACATGGCCGATGAGACCGCAATAGAGTGGACGGACTCCACGTGGAACCCGATGACGGGTTGCACGAAAGTCAGTGCCGGCTGCGATAACTGCTACGCAGAGCGGTTTGCCGAGCGGTTTCGGAACGTTCCGGGTCACCCATTTGCAACCGGGTTTGATTTGACACTGCGATGGGAGCGACTGGACCAGCCACTCCTGTGGCGTCGCTCACGCATGATCTTCGTCAATTCAATGAGCGACTTATTTCATAAGGACGTGCCGCGGAATTTTGTAGACCGCGTATTCGACACGATGGAGCGGGCCACTTGGCACACCTTCCAGGTGCTCACAAAGCGTAGCTCACGAATGCGCAACTATCTCCGTGATCGCTATGGGAATGGTCGGGGTCCCAAGCACATCTGGTGTGGCGTTTCTGTTGAGGACAGGCGCGCAAAGAGCCGCATCGCGCATTTGCAAGCTGCGCCTGCGGGTTTGCGCTTTCTTTCAATCGAGCCGCTCATCGGCGCCATTGGTGAAATTGACCTCAAAGGCATTGATTGGGTTATCGTCGGAGGTGAAAGCGGCCCGAGTGCGCGGTTAATGCATCCTGATTGGGCCCGTCATATCCGTCAGCAATGCGAAGAGCAGGGCGCTGCGTTCTTTTTCAAGCAATGGGGTGGATTGCGTCCTAAGTCGGGCGGGCGCTCGCTGGATGGTCGGGAATGGAACGAGATTCCCGACCGGCATCATTTGCCTTCACGCAATGAACACTGAGGGACTTGATGCGGTTGGTCCGTGGGCTAAAGAGAAACTGGAAGCGCTCGCGCGATATCTAGACTTCTACACCAAGGTCCTGAAGAACCAGCGTTGGCGTACGATTTATGTTGATGGATATGCGGGCGGCGGACGCGCCGCGTTGCGCGCGCCAGCGCGCGAGGCTACTCCGCTGCTTCAGGACGAACAAGACGTGGAGCTGGTCGAGTATATAAACGGCAGCCCTCGGGTGGCGCTCGAGATAGCAAATCCCTTCGGCAGGTACGTGCTTATTGAGCCGGATGCCACCCGCGCCGCTCGGCTCGAAGCTCTCCGAGAGGAATACAAAGACTCACGTCAAATCGATGTTCTTCAGCAAGACGCGGCGTCCGGGATTGGTTGGTTGCTAACGCAGAACATAACTCAACGCACCCATCGAGGAGTCGTTTTCCTCGATCCATTCGGCGCAGATCTTGACTGGGCGGTGATACAGGCCTTGGCAGAGATGCGTGTGTTCGAGGTGGTAATAAACTTCGCGCTGAACATGGCGATCCAGCGCATGCTGCCGAACTCGGGTGATTTCCAACCCGGATGGCGCGACCGCCTCGATGCTTACTTCGGAACCTCGGCTTGGTACGAGGCTGTGTACGAAACGCGATCGGAGTTATTTGAGAATCGAATTCAGAAACGTGCTGATTATCTGGAGAATCTCTTGGAACTATATCGCCGCCGGCTGAAGGAGGCGTTCGGGTACGTGTCACAACCGAAAGTGATCCAGAATACGCGAGGTGTCCCGCTTTATCATCTTCTCTGGGCCGGACCGCATCGCAAAGGGCTCGAAGGAGCGGACTACATCTTAAGTATGGGGCAGCGCCTCCCCCGGCGCGCGAGAGCAAAGCGTCCGCGGGACTAACTTGGTCGCTTCGCGCCAAACTTAGAAGAGTTGCGGCTGGGCTCTAAGCTAAGGTTTCTCCGGTCAGGAGTTCGGAATGCGCACGGTCGACATTCATGTGGCGAAGACGCATCTATGCCAGCTGGTCGAGGAAGCGGCCGCAGGCGAGGCGATCGTTATCACCGAGCACGGCAAGCCGATTGCGCGCCTTTGCCCGCTCACCGATCGGAAACGGGTGCTCGGCCGACTGGAGGGGAAGCTCGTCGTGCCCGACAATTTCGACCGGCTCTACGAAGACGAGATCCGGGAGTTGTTTGAAAACGGCTGCTGACGGGACTCCTTATCCGAGCCCCGCTTTTTCGGCATGACTGATGTTCCTGTTATGTTCTAACGTCCACCAAACCGCGCCCCATATGGATGGGCCATGATCAGAAGCAGGATTGGCGGCCGGGGAAGAACAACCGTGCCGGGCGCGGTGCGCCGCGCATTGGATTTGCGGGAGGGGGACGAACTCGCATACCGGATCGAAACGGAGCGGGTCATTCTCACTAAGGCGGATCAGGCCGTGACGACGGACCCGTTCGCGGTTTTCGGCGAGTGGTCGTCCGAAGCTGATCACCAAGCTTATGCCGGGCTGTGACGCTGTTATCTCGCTGTTCGGCCGCTGTTATGTCGCTGTTATTTACCGCTCGGTCGTGCACGTGACGGAGCAGAAGAACAATGTTTTCAGCGGGCTGAAGCGAGGCACGGTCGGAGGGATGCGCGATTCCGACTAAAACAGCGTGACCGGACGACAGATCGTCGGGAGCCCGAACGGGCCGAAGACCCCGGTCGGAATTCCCTGTTATTTTTCAAAAAATTCGCTGTTCTGAGGGAATTCGAAAAGGGAGAGTTCGGCGGTGGTTTGGGTCGGCCGAGCCCAAGAGGCGGCTGGCTGCAAATCCGCTGCAAATGCAGCCAGAGTGGATGCCGGAGGGCCTGACATGAACGAAGTGCCGCCGCTGGAGGCCGCCGTGTTGCCGGACGGGGTGCGGGCGCGCTTTGTCGAGGGCATCAACGGCCTCTCGATGCACATCCTCGAAGCCGGGTTCGAGACGCCGGGCCGGCCGCTCGTGCTGCTGCTGCACGGCTTTCCGGAATTGGCTTATTCCTGGCGCAAGATCATGCCGCCGCTCGCCGCCGCCGGGTTCCATGTCGCGGCGCCCGACCAGCGCGGCTATGGCCGCACGACCGGCTGGGAGCCGGATTACGACGGCGATCTCGCCTCGTTCCGCATGCTGAACCTGGCGCGCGATGCGCTCGGTCTCGCCGCGGCGCTTGGCCACACATCGGCCGCCGCGGTCATCGGCCACGATTTCGGCGCCTCGGTCGCGGCGTGGTGCGCCCTCGCCCGCCCCGATGTGTTCCGCGCGCTTGTGCTGATGGCGCCGTTCGGCGGCCCGCCCGCGCTGCCGGAAGCGGCTCGTCCCGCCGCTTCCCTCGAGCATGGCGGCGACATCTATGCGGCGCTCGCCGCCCTGGAGCGGCCGCGCAAGCACTACCAGTGGTACTACTCGACCCGCGCCGCCAATCCCGACATGACGCGGTGCCCGCAAGGCGTTCACGATTTCCTGCGCGCCTATTTCCACATAAAGAGCGCCGATTGGCCGGGCAACCGCCCGTTCCGCCTCGCGGGCTGGACCGCCGACGAGCTCGCGAAGATGCCGGCCTACTACATCATGGACCGCGACAAGACGATGCCGGAGCAGGTCGCCGAAGAAATGCCCGCGCCAGCGCAGATCGCCGCCTGTCCTTGGCTCACCGAAGACGAGCTCGCGGTCTACAGCGGCGAATACGAGCGGACCGGGTTTCAGGGCGGGCTGCAATGGTATCGCTGCCGCACCGAAGGCGTGCTGCTCCCCGAACTCGAACTCTTCGCCGGCCGCGCGATCGATGTGCCGGCCCTCTTTATCGGCGGCGAGAGCGATTGGGGCACCTTCCAGACCCCCGGCGCCTTTGAGCGCATGCAGACACAAGCGGTGTGCCGCGACTTCCGCGGCGCTCACCGCATCGCGGGCGCCGGCCATTGGGTGCAGCAGGAACAGCCCGACGCCGTCGCCGCCTTCCTCCTCCGCTTCCTTGCGGAGGCGGCGGGTTGAGTCCCCCTATTCGCTCGAAATGCGCACCCAGCTGATCTCGCGGTATTCCTCGCCTGCCTCGGTTGGCCGGGGCGGCGGCCGCAGGATCATCGTGTCGCCCTCGAACGACACCTCGCGCACCTGGTCGCTGCCGATCCGCGCCGGGTCCGAAGCCGCATCGACCCGAGTCACGAGCCGGGCGCCATCGAATGTGTAATTGCCGCAATAAGAGCTGTAGGCACGCGTCATCCCGGGCGGCAATTCCGTCCTGCCATCACAGGTGACCGCCATCATGCGCCCCTCCGCCGTGAGCACGACCCGGCCCATGCCCGCCCCGCCATACGGCGCCGGCAACAGCTTGCCGTCGCGGTCGCGCGCGACGGCGCCGACCATTTTCCAGGTGCCGACGATCGATGCCATTCCGAACCCCTCCTCCGATCACGTTGCGGCGGGCATCCGACATTGCCTGCTCGCGCCGTACAACCTAGCATCGCTCCTCGAATAGCGGAGGGCGTCCCATGGAATTCGGCGCGTCGATTTTTTTCACCGACTACTCGATCACCCCGGCCGAGCTGGCCGTCGCGCTCGAGGAACGCGGCTTCGACTCGGTATGGGCCGCCGAGCATTCGCACATCCCGGTGCCGAGGCGCACGCCGGCGCCGGGCGGCGGCGAATTGCACAAGCGCTATTACGACGTCATGGATCCATTCGTGACGCTGACCGCGGCGGCCTGCGCCACGAAGAAGCTGAAGGTCGCGACCGGCATCGCCCTCGTCATTCAGCGCGACACGATCCAGACCGCGAAGCTCGTCGCATCGATCGATCAGGTGTCGGGCGGCCGGTTCATCTTCGGCATCGGCGGCGGCTGGAACCAGGAGGAGATCGAGAACCACGGCACGATCTTTGCGACGCGCATGCAGAAGATGCGCGAGCAAATCGAGGCGATGAAGGCGATCTGGACCCAGAACAAGCCGGAATATCACGGCGACATCGTCAATTTCGACACGATGATGACCTGGCCAAAGCCGGTGCAGAAACCGTATCCGCCGGTCATTCTCGGCGGCGCCTTCCCGTGGGCGGCGCGGCGCGCGGTGCGCTACGGCGACGGCTGGTACCCGAACGCGGCGAGCGGCGATCCCGAGCAATACGTGCCGGCGTTCCGCAACATGGCAAAGGAGGCCGGACGCGATCCCAAATCGCTGTCGCTGCGGCTCGGCGGCGCGCCGGACGATCCCGACAAGCTAAAGCGATTCCGCGACATGGGGGTTGACGCGGTCAATGTCACGCTGATGTCGGAAACCCGCGACCAGCTCTTGCCGATCCTCGACCGCTGGGCCGGCTACATCCGGCAATTGCGCGGCTGAGCGGGCACCCGCCGTGCTGACGCTTTATTTCTCGCCGGGCTCCAGCTCGATGGCGACGCATATCGCCCTCAACGAGATCGGCGCGCCGTTCGAGGCGAAACTGACCGCGCTTCATGAAAACCAGAACCGCGCGACCGATTACCTGTCGGTCAATCCGGAAGGCAAGGTGCCGACCCTGATGATTGACGGCCAGCCGTTGACCGAGGTGGCGGCAACCTTGTGGTATCTGGCGCGCCGCTATCCCGAGGCGGGGCTCCTGCCGCAATACGGCGACATCGAGGGCGAGGCGCGAACCATTTCCTGGATGTCGTTTATCGCCTCGACGATCCATCCGGCGCGCCGCGCCGGCAACGAGCGCTGGCGTGAGGTCTTCGCGCTCGCCGAGCAGCGGCTCGGCCCGAACGAATGGACCGTCCAACGCTATTCGATCGCCGACATCCATTTGTTCCGGCTCTATTGGCGGTTTGTCGACGCGCTGCATCCGGCGCCCGGCACCTATCCGAACTTGTCAGTGCATTACGACCGTATGATGGCGCGGCCGGCGGTGCAGAAGACGCTACGGGCGGAGGCCGCGATCGGGTACAACCTGCCATTGTGATACTGCGCGCTGTCAGATCGGCAAACGGCTTGTCTCGGATCGTCGCGTGTATAGGACTGTACCTTTGCTAAATATGGCGCGGGGTGCGCAGCTAGGGGGAGAAGGCATGCGGGGGTCGCGCCAAAATGGAAGCCCCCTGACCGAAGGTGGCGCGCGGCTAAAATCTCCCCGCCCGAAATTCTTGTATCTTTTTCGCAGGCATCACACGCACCTTTTTGAACAAGCACCTTTCAGCCCGAATTCTCTGAATCGCGAACCACGCTATTTAGGCGTTCGCGCGCACGTCTGCAGTCGCCATCGGGGGAGCCATGTTTCTTTTCAACGGAAAGCCACGTGAACCGTCAGTCATTACGCGAGCTGACCGCGCCCGTGAGGCAGGGCAGTGGCAACTCGCCGCCGGCCTCTACCGCATCGCACTTGATCGCACTCCAAACAACCCGCCGATCTGGCTTCAGTACGGCCACGCGTTGAAGGAGTTGGGCAACTGTGGCAATGCGGAAACCGCATATCGGATTGCGCTATTCTATGAGCCCAACGATGCCGATGCGCACCTTCAATTAGGCCATGTGTTGAAGCTCCAGGGCAAGATTGCGGCGGCTAAAGCCGCCTACAGCCGAGCGCTGGCTCTCAACGGTGCGTTGGCGGATGCGCTTGTCGAATTGCGCGGGCTCGGCGCGCTCGTGGATTCGCCAAAGCTGTTGATGGCGCCCTCTGCGACGCCGGCACCGGCGAACCAAGCGACACATTGGCCATTGGTGCCGAACCAGCCGAACCGCCCGTTGAGCACTATCGCACGCGCTGAACGCGCGCGCAGTATTGGGCGATGGGACCTTGCTACCCGTCTCTACCGCAGAGCGCTCGATCGCGCACCCTGCCGGGGCGATATTTGGGCGCAATACGGTGATGCCTTGGAGAAAACCGGCCATTTAGCCGAGGCGGAGAACGCGTACCGCATCGCGCTTGCCTATGATCCGGCCTCGGCTGATTGCTATCTCCAGCTCGGGTATCTGTTGGAACGCCAGGGCAAGATTGAAGAGGCCGAAGTCGCGTATATGCGTAACTTCACACTGGATTCTGGGGTGCTCGAGCCCGTAACGGAGCTAGGCAGGCTCGTCCGGAGCAGCGGACGCTTGCAGCAGCCTTCGAATTTCAAGCACGAGCGGCCGGCTTTGGGTGATCACGGTGCCACACTAAGGGTAAGTGTCGACAAGCCACGGTTACCGGCATTGGAGCCAGTCCCGGTTCGCACTCGTTTGGTAATCGAGGGGTGGGTGCTGGCGCGCGACGGAATAGATTCTATAGATGTGCGTGTCGGTGACCGCTCCGCCGGCTCTACGCAGTTCGGCTTAGCCCGCTGGGACGTCGCGTCTGAGCATCCCGACTGGCCGGATGCAGGGCATAGCGGCTTTATCTCGATCATATCGCGGCGGGAACTGCGGACAGGCCGGCACCCTGTTTGCATCATTGTGCGTGACAAGCGCGGGAAAACTGAGGAAATCCGGTTTGGGATCGACGTCGCAGCGACTGATGTTGCAAACGCCTTTCAGAAAAGTATCGGGCAAGTTGAGATAGATATATATACCCGTATCCTGGAAAAGTGCCGCTTTCATCCCACGTTCTGCCTGCTTCTGTTTATGGATTGCAGTGAAGAGAATCTCTTAAAAGCACTCAAAACGTTCCAATCGCTGCGCGAACAAATCTACACCAGATGGCATTTATATCTAGCCCTGCCTGGATCTACCGACAAAACCTCGGGATTACAGGCGAACGGAGATCTGTTGGTACAGAATCAGATCACCGCGCATTTTGCGGAACTCTCTAGTCAGATCGAGATCTTGCAGGACGAAGAGAGTTCGTTTGCTAAAATCAGAGAATGCTTCGATCGACAAATCCTCTTCGGGACTCTCGCTGCCGGCGACGAACTGAGGTCCGATGCGCTGCTTCAATGCGCAGTTTTCACCGCCATTCACCAGGATGCCGATTTCGTTTATAGTGATGAACTGCGACCGGACCTTGCGACTGGTCACTTGGAAGCTTTCCTAAAGCCGCAATGGTCTCCAGATCTGCTACTTTCTACAAACTACATCGGCCGGTTATGGTTCGCGAGTGCGCAGCTGTTTCACCGAGGGGGCATCCAACATAATGAATTATTCCGCTTCGGCGATTACGACCTATTGCTCAGATTGACTGAGGCAGCACGGGCAATACGGCACATCCCTGAGCTACTGTGCCGGCGCGATCACTATGATAATGATGAAGGCGCAGCCGTTGACCTGAAAGCGCTCCACCGGGGGATGGCGAGATCTCAGATCAAGGGCGAAGTCCAGCGAGGTGCGGCTCCAGGAATTTACCGTCTTCGGCGTACCGTTTCGCCAGATCGATTAGTCTCGATTGTGATCCCGACCTGCGCCGCGAAGGGAATGATTAAGCGCTGCGTCGATACGTTAAGGGACGTTAGCTCGTATCGAAATTTCGAAATCGTCTGCATCGAGAATATTCCACCGGAAAACGATGGCTGGCGTACATGGCTCCAGCAAAATGCGGACCGAGTCCTCTCGACGAACGAACCCTTTAATTGGTCGCGCTTTAACAATCTCGCAGCCGTTGAAGCGCGCGGCGAGTTCCTTCTGTTTCTGAACGACGACGTAGAGATAATCGAACCCAATTGGCTCGATGCGTTACTTGAACACGCTCAGCGCCCGGAGGTCGGCGTTGTAGGGCCAATGCTCCTATGGCCAGACCGGACCATCCAGGGCGCCGGTGTATTTATGACGAACGACGTCGGGAAACTCAGGCACGCATTCCGGAATAGCGGAGAAGCTGATCCGGGCTATTTCGGCTTGGCATTGAGCCAGCGCAACGTAATCGCCGTCAACGGCGCCTGTTTTCTGACGCGCCGGATGGTTTTTGACCAGCTCCGCGGCTTTAATGAAGCCCACCGGGTAGTCAATAACGAGACGGATTATTGTTTTAGAGCATCGCGCGAGGGGCTGCGTATAATATTCACTCCTTATTCCAGAGTTGTTCACCACGAGCGTACAAGTCGAAACAATGAGGGAGAGGATTACGACGCCGCCGGTTTCCGAAAGGAATGGGGCGCCCTCTTTATCGACGGCGACCCTTACCACAGCCCGGGACTTTCTAAGGAGGTTGACAACTTCGTCCCGGAAGCGGAACCGGTCCGGGTTATCAGTGCCGGTCAGCCGCTGTTACAAGAACAATCAATACGAGAGATCCTTCTTGTGAAGCTCGATCACATAGGCGATTGCATTACAGCGTTCCCGGCCATCAGGCGGCTAAAGCAAGCGTTTCCGCGCGCAACATTCCGGGTGCTGGCTGGTAGCTGGACGAAGCCGATATGGTCACTCGCCGACGTGGTCGATTAGGTTATCGAGTTTAATTTCTTTCATGATCAGGCCGACGACGGAGTTCGATCTTTAAGAGAGGAAGAACTGGGGTTACTTCAGCGGCTGCTTGAGCGCTATCATTTCGACCTCGCAATAGATTTGCGTCGCCACCCGGAAACGCGCCATATACTGCAATATACAGGCGCACGCGTCTTGGCCGGGTTTGAACTGCGGGGGCAGTTTCCGTGGCTCGATATTGCGCTCGAATGGAGTGGCGATCCCGCGCGCGTTGAAAAACGAAATCACGCGGCAGACGAGCTCGTGAACCTTGCGGATGCGGTTACGGCGGCCTTCGAACCGCGGCGACAGGTAATCCCACCCGTATCGAGAAGTGCCCTTCGGCTTCGCAAACCGATGCAGGCTGCACTCTTTACTCGACCCCTTGTGGCAGTGCATCCTGCGGCTGGGACCAGGCTTAAGGAATGGCCGCCCCAATATTTTGCAGACCTGATCGATCTGTTAGTACAGCGCGAGCACGTTAACGTGGCCCTTATCGGCTCGGGAAAAGATAAACAGATCGCGTCGCAGATTATGCAGGCTGTGCGTAATTCCCTTGGCATCTTCGATCTTGTCGGTGAAATTGAGCTGGATGATCTCCCCTCCCTGCTCTTGCGCTGCGCGCTCTTTGTCGGAAACGACAGCGGGCCTAAGCATCTGGCCGCAGGGCTCGGCATTCCAACGGTCGGAATCCATGCTGGCCATGTCGATGCACGCGAGTGGGGTCCACTAGGTAGCTCCGCCGTCGCGTTGCAGCGCAATATGGAATGTGCTCCCTGCTATTTGCCAGCTGCCGAACTTTGTCCAAGAGGTGTGGCATGTCTTACCGGACTGATGCCGCACCACGTTTATCCGGTGTGCAAAAAATTGTTGGTGGCCGGACCGGCACGTAACGACGAAGTCTCGAACCTCGTGTTGGAAGTTGCGGCGCAATCAAAACGGTTGGCTGATTCACCGTCGCATCGCTCATTTGCTCGCGGTTGACAGCCGTTACGGACCCGTTAACCGGATTCCTTGAATGCAGAGGTGCCGTCTTGCGGTCGTGCTTGTCCCTTTTACGATCGCCTGGAGCTCGGGTCATAGCCAATCGCCGAGCGCGCCGTTGAACGTGACCTCGACCTCAACAGGAACTGCTGCGCTCCTTGGCTCACCTATCTATGTTCAAGGCTATACGGCGTCGGTGAATCTTCTGAACGTCACAGACGACAGCATGAACGCAAGCGACGCGGGGCTCAACGGCGCCACCAGCGTTGTTGATGGGCTTACCGTCAACCACCAATTCGGCGGCGCAACCGCAAAAGGCAGTCGCTCCGGCATTGGGGTCAATCTGGAGTTGACGGGGTCCACCGGCAACGCTTCCGAGCGTCCTTACAACGCCTATTACAACGGCATTGTCTCCTCGGTGCGCGGCGACGCAAATGACGGCGGCACACGGGCAAGGCAGATCGGTTCGCTCTACGGCGTCAGCGTGCAGGCGACGTTGGCCGCCGAAGCGACGTACTGGGGCGGCATCGCCGGCGGCGAGTGGGACATTGAGGTGCGGAATGGCGCATCGGTTGCGAACAAAATCGGCCTGCAACTTCAATCGACGCCAAATGATGCCGTTCAAGGAAGCAACATCGACACGGCGATATTGATTTCCAGCGACAATGTCGGGTGGAAGAACGGCATCATGTTTGGCTTCCCGAGCGGTCAAGGCAGCCACTCGCCCGTATCGGCCGGTGGTACGTTGATCGGAAGCTATCCTGGCGGCGCCGTTTCCGTCGGCAATGGGATCGATCTTAGCGGTGCGAAATTTTCTAACTGCGCCTTTAGGTCTCCTGGAGGATTTTGTGTCGAGAACAATGGGACCGTTCAGACGCCGGCTCTGACGGGCAGGGGGGCCGGCGATGTGCTTGCGATCAATACGGGCGCGAATGGGATCGGAGCAGTTATAGCAGGGAGCGGCGGGACGAACGCCGACTACATCCAGTTAACGGCCTCCCTTGCCGGCAATCCTCCGATAATCGCTGCCCTGGGGAGTGATGCGAACGCCGGACTGCAGCTTCAGAGCAAGGGTAAGGGGGATCTTATATTCAGCGTCGGTGGCGCGACGCCCGTCCTCCGGATCGAAGGGACGACCGGGCATGAGATCACCGGCGGCGCTACACCTTCGATAACTTCCTGCGGGACCAGCGCGAGCATTACTGGCAACGATAACAGGGGGCTGGTCAGGGTAGGCGCCGATTCCTGCACGATCAACTTTGCCCACACATGGTCGGCGACGCCCGTTTGCGTGGTATCCGCCGCTGCGAGCGAAGGCGCCCACATATCGTCCGTATCGACGAATTCCCTCGGTATTGCATCTCGTGCGCCCAGCGGGACGATTGTTTATTACTCGTGCGCGCAATGACCTTCCCGCGCAGGAACCGTCGCGAAGCGCGGCTGACCGTGTTTGCTTTTCTGGGGTAGACGAGGCATCAAATCGCTTGAATGGTTTGAGGGATAAACGTTGGACAGGGAACGTGCAAGAGCGACCATCTCGGCGCCTCTCGCGTATGACGTTGGGATGTATAACGGTGACGATACCGACTACTACTTGCGAAAGGGGTATCGGGTGGTTGGTGTCGAGGCAAATCCTGACCTGTGCGGTTCGATCGCAAAAATGTTTCGCCACGATGCCCCCGACGCCACGGAGGCCGCATGAGCGATGATTTCTCGTCCGAGATGGACGATCATGCCTTTGTCGCAGCGAGTTACCGCGCGATCCTGGGCCGCGAACCCGATGCCTGGGCGAGCGAGAATCTACCTCGCGAGCTCGCCGCTGGCCGCCTCTCGCGATCCGCGTTGCTTCGCGAGATCGCCGCCTCGACGGAGCGCTGGACGAAGACCACGAACGCGATCTTCGGCAAGGGGTCCCTCCCCAATTTGCTAGAGCTTTTCCCTGCCCAATACGCCATCGCAGCGCGGACCGAAGGTCGTGGCGACTCGAAAGTCTACGTCGTTCGCCAACCCGAAGATTTTGATTGGCTCGAAACGCACATCATCGACGACGGCTATTACGAGACGCTCGGCGAATGGATCCTGACGCCCGACCCGAGCTTCTCCGTCATCGCCGAGCAGATCAAAGACATCGGCGGCAAGTCTGTCCTCGAGCTCGGCTGTTCGAGCGGTCAGGTTCTGGCGGAACTCGGCCGCGCCGGCTGGGAGGTCAGCGGCGTCGAGGTTAGCCATCTCGCGCTGGCCTTCACCCCGGCAATAATCCGCAAGCGCATCTTCTTCGGCGATCTGCTGTCGGTGCCGCGCGGCAAGACCTACGATATCGTCATGGCGCTCGATCTGTTCGAGCACCTGAATCCCAACAAGTTGCACCTGTACATTGCCGAGTGCGCCCAGCGCCTCAACTCTAGCGGCGCGCTCTATGTCAACTCGCCCATGTTCGGCCCGGACCGCATCTTTGGTGAGATCTGGAGCGTGTATCTGGAAGGCTGGCGGCGCGACGATCTGTTTCGGCTGCTCGAAGTCGATGATCGCGGCTGGCCCTCCGGTGGGCACCTGATTTGGGCGCGCCCCGAATGGTGGGAGCGGATGTTCCGGGATCACGGCTTGATTCGCGACGAAGACGCCGAGCGACTATTGCACGCGAAATACGCCGATTTTTTCGATAAAGCTCCGGCACGCAAATCGTTATTCGTGCTGCGTAAATCACCTGCAGGTAAAGATTACATCTAGGAGGAAAAGATTGGCAATCCAGGGCTGCATCGACGTCTGCATAAGCTCTTATATCGCAGGCTGGATCTGGGACACGGATAATCCTGAACGGCATTTCGACGTACAGCTGGTGATCGGAGAACAGCACGTCGCAACGCTAGAAGCCCGAGACTATCGAGACGAGTTGGCTCGTGCCGGGATTAATGATGGAACCTATGTATTCTCGTATATCCCGCCTGAGGAGGTTGACCTTGGTAAAGAAATATTTGCCTGCGTGGACGGAAGCGATGTTCGCATTCGCCCTCTTCCACCGACCTGTGCGATTGCTCTGACGCCGGCAGTCATTTCGCCGGGCGAATCTGCTGAGCTGTCGTGGATTTGCGAACGAGCAACACATGGGACCGTCAATCAGGGGATCGGAGAGGCGGAGGGCCCCAGTCGCACTGTCTCGGTGACACCGTTCCGTACCACAACTTATATCGGAATGGTTTATGGACCGGGGGGGACTTCGTGTTGTCAAGGAACGGTGATCGTCGATGATCCCGCGAACGCGTCACTCGCGAAGCGATTGGGGCCGATAGCGCCAGAGCATCTGCGGGAACGAGTTGCCGGGACATCAAACGAGAACTGGTGGGACGCCGGCGGCGCACGAACCGTCGACGAGTGGCACAGAGCCCTGCAGTGCCTGAACATGGATTTCCGAGAGTTGCCAACGGTCCTCGACTTCGGCTGCGGCGGCGGTCGCGCGTTGCGGCATCTCGCATTGCGGCTCTCCAATCGGCAGCACCTTTACGCAGCCGATGTTGACCACGAGCAGGTCGCATGGCTGCGTGCCAATTACCCTGAGATCACTAGCATTGGGCTGGGTGAACTTCCACCAAGCTCGCTTCCCTCAAGCAGCGTCGATCTGATCGTCTCAAACAGCGTCTTTACGCACCTGCCGGAGGAGGTTGCGCGTGCTTGGCTCTCCGAACTCGAACGCATCCTCAGGAAGGGCGGAATTCTGATAACGACAATCCACGGCGGAAAGGCTATCGACTATACATCGAATTGGATCGCACTTAAGGACAGATCGGAGGCTGAACGGTTGACACAGAATATATCTCGATTTGGATTCCACTACATTGCGGGAAAAAACTCGTCCGCCGAGCAAGCTCTTCCCGAGTACTATGGTTCAGCATTTCACCATATTGGCTATATAGCGAGGGAATGGACCGAGTTGTTTGAGATTCTCGCATGGTTACCCGCATTCGCACTTGGATACCAAGATACGCTGGTGGTGAAGAAGAAATAAGGCCCGGGCTCATAGCCAAGATTTGGGTGCGGAAAGGAAGCGAGTTGCCGATGCTGTTGCGAGCGTGGCGGGTTCAGAAGCGCGTCATCGGCGCGCTGATCATGCGCGAGATTCAAATCCGCTGGGGCCGCCGGAATCTGGGGTTCGCCTGGGTCATAGCCGAGCCGCTGATCTTCGCCTTTCCGGTCATGATCATGTGGATCTACATCCGCTCGCCCTATGAGCACGGGGTGGCGATGATACCGTTTGTGTGGAGCGGGTATTTGCCGGTCCTGATGTTTCGCCATGTCACCGGCCACGCGATTTACGCGGTCCGCAGCAATGGTGCGATGTTGTATCACCGGGCGGTGACGCCGCTCGACATCGTTATCGGAAAAATGGGGCTTGAATTGATGGGCAGCCTCACCGCGACGGCGTCGTCGTTTCTGGTGTTCTACGTGCTCGGCCAGATCGAGTGGCCGCGCGATATCTCGCTGTTCCTGCTCGGCCTCTTTTACATGGCGTGGTGGTCGGTGGCGGTCGCGCTGCTCGTCGCCGCGGCGAGCGAACGCAGCGATCTGGTTGAGCATATCTGGCAGCCGATATCCTACATGTATCTGCCGGTCTCCGGCTTCTTCTATATGGTCGATTGGCTGCCGACATCGGCGGCCTCCGTTGCATTGGCCGTGCTGCCTTCCCTGCATTCCTACGAGATGATTCGTGGTGGAATGTTCGGCAATCAGCTCGTCACGCATTACGACATCCCTTATGTGACGTTCGTCCTTGCGATATTGACCCTGATCGGGCTTTGGGTGATGCGAGGCGTGCGCCAGCATCTCGAGCTGGAGCATTAACTCAAAAAGACATCTGCTGGCCGGCGAGACGCCGCCGCGGCGCACGATGACGCAACACATCTTGGTCACGGCGCCAACCTGTTCGGCGGATATCCGCCATTCGATAGGGACTGAGTCAGAGTGCATTGCGGCGCGCCGGCATCGGTCAGGGGATAAGGTTCTCATTGCCGATTTTCAACCAGCTCGGCGGGGCTCCACCAGCCGCCGCCCACCGCCTGAAACAGCGCGGCGGTATCGGACAGGCGGGCAGCGGCTTCAAGGAACAAAAAAGGCCGGGAACGAGAAGACCCCCTCGCTTTGGGTTTCCGGCGGGACATCCGTGCGGTTCCACCAGCCGCCGCCCAATGCCTGAAACAGCGCAGCGGTATCGGCAAAACGGACAGCCTCGGCCTGGACGCGGACATCGAGCGCTGTCTGGTAGGTGTTCTCGGCATTGAGCAACGACAGATAGTGGATGGCGCCGAGCGCAAGCTGGCGCCGAGCGATGTCGAGACTCGTCTTCGCGGCGGTTTCGGCAGCGACTGCCGCCCTCAAAGCGTCGGCATCCGATTTCAGCGCCTCCAGGCTGTCCGCCACGTTTTGAAACGCTGTCAGCACCGTTTGTTTGTACTGCGCCCCGGCCTGATCGAAGGCGGCCTCGGCGGCGCGCTGCTTGTGCAACAGCGTACCGGCGTCGAACACCGTCTGGGCCGCGCCGGCTGCGACGGTCCAGAAGGCGGTGCCCGGCCCGAACAGGCTGGCGATCGTCAGCGGGCTGAGGGCGGTGCTGCCGCCGGTCGCGGTCAACGTGATCTGCGGCAGTCTCGCGGCGACGGCAACCCCGATCGCCGCGCTCGCCGCATGCAGCATTTGCTCGGAGGCGCGAATGTCCGGCCGCTGCTCGACGAGACGCGACGGGATGCTCACCGGCAGGTCCCGCGGCAGTTGCAGCGAGGCGAGATCGAACCTCGCATCCGGCTGGTCGCGGGGCGGGCGGCCGGCCAGGACCGCGATCAGATCGCGTTGCTGGGCGAGCTGCTTTTCCAAGGGCGGCAGGCTGGCCTCGGCTTGGGCGAGTGCCGCCTCCTGCGCCGCGACCTCCTGGCCGGCGACGTGGCCGAGCGCGAACTGGCGACGCAGGATATCGAGCGAATCGCGCTGAATCCTGATGATTTCCTTCGTCGCAACGATCTGACCCCGCAGCCCCGCCTCGCCGATCGCCGCCGCAACCAGCCCCGAGGTCAGCGTCAGATAGGCGGCTTCGAGCTGAAAGCGCTGAGCCTCTTCCTGCGCCAGCAGCCCTTCGACGGTCCGCCTCGTCCCGCCGAATACGTCCGGCACATAGCTGACGCTGAGCTGCGCGGTGTATTGGTTGTAGTAGAGGCTGTTGCCGGCGGGCACCGGCGTCAGCGATGCGGCGGTTTTGTTGCGGCTCGCATTGAAGCTCGCCTGCGCAAGCGGGAAGAAGGCCCCCTCCCCGGCCAGCGTCAGCTGATGGGCCTGGCGCAACGCCGCCTCGGCCGCGGCAATACTCGGACTGGCCTTGAGGGCCTGTTTGATCAGCGCATCGAGCGGTTGCGAATGAAACATCGTCCACCATTCGCCGGGAATGTCGCGGCCGGGCAGGAGGTGCTGCGCCGCGCCGCCGGCCACCGGCGCCGCGACGGTTTCGGCTGGCAGCGCCTCAGCCGTATAGCGGTCGGGGGTGGGGGGCGCCGGCCGTTCGAAATCCGGCCCGACCGCGCATCCGCCAAGCAACAGCGCGATGGCCATCAGGCCTGCGCGCCTCCGCCGGAGCGAAGCAACGGCTGACCGAGGGTCTATAGGCCAAGCCGGCACTGTCTACCCCACGAGGTCTGATTCGGCGGCTGGCGGCTGGCGGCGTGAAAACAGATCGATCAGCACCGGCAGCACCAAAAGGATCAGCACCGGCGCCAGCAGGATCCCGCCGACCACGACGATCGCGAGCGGTCGCTGCACCTGTGCGCCGATGCCGGTCGAGATCGCCGCCGGCAAGAGCCCAACGCAAGCGACCAGACACGTCATGATTACCGGCCGCATCTGAACCTCCGCGGTACGTTGCAAAGCGGCCGTGCGATTCGTGCCGGATGCGATCTGCAGGTTGTAGTAGTTGATGACGATAATCCCATCCATCGCCGCGACGCCGAACAACGCCACAAACCCGATCGCCGCCGAGACGCTGAATGGCGTGCCAGTCAGAGCCAGTGCGAAGATCCCGCCGACCAGCGCCATCGGCATCACGCTGGCCGCCAGCAGCATGTCGGTCGCCGTGCCGAAATTGAGATAGAGCAAAATCAAGATCAGCCCGATGCTGAGCGGCACCGCGATCGCGAGGCGACCCAGCGCCTCCTGCAACTCGCCGAATTCGCCCACCCACTCCAGACGATAGCCGGCCGGCAGCCGAATCTGTTTTGCGACTTTCTGTTGCGCTTCCGAAACCGCGCTGCCGAGGTCCCGCCCCCGCACGCTGAATTTGATCGGGATATAGCGTTGCTGATTTTCGCGGTAGATGAAGGAGGTGCCGGAGGCGAGCTTCACATCGGCCACATCGGCGAGCGGGATCGGCACCACACCGTTGCCGCTCGGGTTGGGCGCTCCGACCGTGACGCGCCGGATCGCGTCGAGGCTGTCGCGATATTTATTGTCGAGGCGTACGAGGATCGGAAAATTGCGGTCGCTGCCCTGCTCGTAGAGATTGCCAGCCGCCTTTCCGCCGATCGCCGCCTCGACGGTGCTGTTGACATCGCCCGGGCTCAATCCGTACCGGGCGCTGCGGCCTCGATCGATGTCGATCGCGATGGTCGGCTGGCCTAGCGAATTCAGCACCGCCAGATCGGTGACGCCCGGCACGGTAGCCAGCACCTGCTTGATTTCGGCGGCGGTCTTTTCGAGCATCGCGAGATCGTTGCCGAACAGTTTGACCGAGTTCTCACCTTTAACACCTGAAGCTGCCTCCTCGACGTTGTCCTCGATATACTGCGAGAAGTTGAACTCGACGCCGGGAAACTGGGATTGCAATGCGGCGCTCAGCTGCTCGGTCAGCTTCTCCTTGTCGACCCCGGCGGGCCAGCTGTCCGGCGACATCAGCGGCGCGAAGAATTCGGCGTTGAAAAAACCGGTCGCGTCGGTCCCGTCGTCAGGACGCCCGTTCTGCGAGACGACGGTGATAACTTCGGGATAGCTCTTGATCACCCGCCGCATCCTGTTGACATAGCCGTTTGCCTCCTCGAGCGAGATCGAGGGCGGCAGGGTGGCGCGAATCCAGAAATTTCCCTCTTCGAGCTTGGGCAGGAATTCGAGGCCAAGCGAATACAACGCCAGCAGCGCCAAGATCAGCACCAGAGCGGCGCCGCCCAGAACCAGAACCCGCATCCGCAACACGACATCGAGAACGGGCGTGTAGAGCCGGCGCAGCCCGCCGACGATGACCGTCTCGACCTCGCTGACATGCTCCGGCAACAGCAGCGCGCCCAGCGCGGGCGACAAGGTGAAGGTGGCAATCAGACCACCGGCTATCGCATAACCGTAGGTCTTGGCCATCGGCGCGAAGATATGGCCTTCGATGCCCGACATCGTGAACAGCGGCACAAACGCGGCGAGGATGATTGCGGCCGAGAAGAAAATCGCACGGTTCACCTCGGCTCCGGCGCGGAAGATGATCCGCAGCTTGCCGGTAAACCCTTCTGTTCGCGCATCGGGCGCATGGATCTGCGGATTGTCGCCTTGGCCGAGGTGCCGAAAGATGTTTTCGACCATCAGCACCGTCGCGTCGACGATAAGACCGAAATCGATTGCGCCGACCGAGAGCAAATTCGCCGACTCGCCGCGCAGGACTAAGAGCGTGATCGCGAAGAATAGTGCGAACGGGATCGTAGCGGAGACGATGACCGCGCTGCGCAGGTCGCCGAGAAACAGCCACTGCACGAGAAAGATCAGCAAGATGCCGTACACCATGTTGTGCAGCACGGTGCCGGTCGTGACTCTGATCAGGTCGCTGCGGTCGTAGATGCGCTCGATGCGAACGCCCGGCGGCAAACCGCTGGAAATGCCGATCTCCGCCGTCTTGGCCTCGACCCGGCGGATTGTGGGCATGCTCTCTTCGCCGCGCCGCATCAGCACGGTACCCTGGACGATGTCGTCGTCATCATCGCGGCCGGCGATACCGAGCCGCGGCAAATGGCCGACCGACACCATAGCGAGGTCGCGAATGCGGATCGGCAGGCCGTTGGTCGCGGTGATCATCGTGTCGCGGATCTGGTCCATCGACTGGATCAGCCCAACGCCGCGCACGATGGCCGATTGGGGCCCGATATTCACTGTCTGGCCACCGACATTGATGTTGCTGTTGTTCAGCGCCTGCAACACCTGCGGCAGACTCAGCCCGTACGCGATCAAGCGGTCTAGATCGATCGCCACTTCATAGGTTTTGGTCTTGCCGCCCCAGCCCGTCACATCGATGACGCCCGGCACGGCCTTGAAGCGGCGCTCGAGGATCCAGTCCTGAATAGTCTTCAGGTCGGTGACGCTGTAACCCGGCGGGCCGACAACCTGGTATCGGTAGATTTCGCCGATCGGGCTCCAAGGCGAGATCTGGGGCGTCACGCTGTTGGGCAGGGGCGGCAGCTGCGCCAACCGGTTGATCACCCATTGCTCGGCTTGATAATAGGTGAAATCGTAGGTGAACTGGATCTTCACGTCCGACAATCCGAACAGCGAGATCGTCCGGATCGCCGTGACATGCGGGATGCCCGCCATCTCAATCTCGATTGGGATCGTGATGTAGCGCTCGATTTCCTCCGCCGACTGGCCGCGGTTCTGGGTAACGATATCGACAAGGGGCGGCACCGGATCGGGATAAGCCTCGATATTGAGGTTGACGAAGCTGGCGATCCCGACGCCGAACAGCAGGAACAGCAACAGCACCATCAAGACACGCTGCCGCAACGCGAAGGCGATGACGGAATTCATGACGGGAAGGCTAAAAGATGCGGCTGATGGCTGGGTCGCCTCAGCTGGCGCCGCCGGCGCGGTCGATGAACAAAGTGCCCCGCGTCACGACGGTTTCGCCCGGCGACAACCCCTCGCGGATCTCGACCATGCCGTCGCTGGTCCGGCCGGTCGTTATCTGGCGGGATTCGATTGTGCGGTCTTCGCGAGCGACCCACACCCGGGCGGCATTGCCCTCGTAAACGATCGCTTGCTGCGGCACGGCCGGCGCTGCGGTGGTTTCCCCCGTGACAATCGTGAACCCAGCAAACATCATCGGCTTCAGGCTGCGGTCCGGGTTCTCGACATCGGCGCGCACCGACAACCTGCGTGTGTCCTTATCGATGCTGGCTGCGACCCAGGAGAGCTTTGCCTTGTAGATGCGGCTGGGATACGCCGGCACGACGACCTCAACCGCCTGGCCAACCTGCATACGGCCCGCACTGGCCTCACGGACGTTCGCGATCAACCACACGGTCGACAAATCGCCGATTGTGTAGACCGGGCCGCTGGCGCCGGCGGTCACCGACGGAATGTATTGGCCGAGCCCCACCTGGCGCTGCGTCACAACGCCAGCGATCGGGGCGGTGACGATCGTCGTCGGTTCGAGCTTCTGTGTGGGTTGCGCTTCAAGCGCCGCGATCTCGCGGTCGCTTTTACCGAGGATACGCAACCGGTTGCGCACGGCCGCCAACGCGATATCGGCTGAGCGCGCGGTGTTCTGCGCGGCAGCGAGATCGGTCTGGCTCTGCTGCCAATCCTTCAGCGCCCCGCCCTTCGCGAGATAGAGGTCGTGCGAACGTTTCTCATTGATTTCCGCCTGGGTCAGCTGGGCGCGGGCGGTCTTCAGCGCGGCGACAGCGGCGATCAAATCATTGGCCGCCTGCACGAACTCCGTTGCTTCAACGGCAAACAACGGCGCGCCGCGCTCGACGTTGTCGCCGAGCTTGGCGATCAGCTGCACCACGCGTCCGGAATAGGGGGAGAAAACAGGCGTCGTTAGATCATCGTCAATTGCGATATTGCCTTCCGCGATCTCCTCCGGGCGGAAAGGGCGTGTCTCAACGCGTTCTATCACGAGGCCCGCCCATTCTTCCTTAGTGGGCGTGAATCTCCCGGTCGCGCTGTTCGGCGGTGCTTGCACGTCGGCCGACAAACCGGCCGACGGCCGAAGCGAATCAAGGCCGAGCGCAAAGACGAGCGCGGTGCCCGCGAGCAGTCCCCCCTGCACCCAGCGCCGAAAAAGAAGCGGCATGCCGGCTTACCCCCATGCTAAGCATGCTGGCCCGATGTCGCTTCCCCGCACGCGGCCGCCAGCGAGCCCAAGGTAATCGGCCGCGCCTATCCCGCAGCTTTCCGCAACATTACCAATCGGAAAGGTAAAGCTACGGCTGGCCGTCGACTGGTCTTATTCGGCCCGATCCACCACAATTGCTTCTGCCACGTTTGCGCTCGCAGCCGGGGCGATGTCGACGCGCGGGAGGACGAGGCGGGCGCGCAGCCCGGGTGCGGCATCCTCCAGCCGCAACTCGCCCCAATGCAATGACGCAATCGCGCTGACGATTGATAGGCCGAGACCGTTCCCGGGAACGCTGCGGCTTTGGTCTATCCGATAAAACCGCTCGATTACCCGCGGCCGTTCGGAATCGGGAATGCCGGGGCCGTCATCCTCGACAATAATTGCGGCGCTGTCCGGTCCGCGCTCCGTCCGCACCCGCACCGTCGCGCCGTTGCCGGCGTATTTGAGCGCATTGTCGAGCAGATTGGCGATGGCGTTCGCCAACAGCGCCCGGTCGCCGAGCGTCGCCGACGCGCCTTCGAGATCGGCGAGGAGCGTGATGCGGCGCTCCTCGGCTTCTGCATCGTACAGCTCGACAATGTCGGCGGCGACCGTACCGAGCTGCACCGGCGCGAAGGATTGCCGCCGCGTGCCCGATTCGGCCTCCGCGATCTGCAGGAGCCGGTCGAATACCTGGATCAACTCATCGATTTGGCCGATCGCCGAACGAGCCGCAGTGGCCAGTCGTGTGACGCGCTGCTCAGGTCGCAGCGCCTCGTCAAGCTCGCCGCGAATGCGGCCAAGCGGTGTCCGGAGGTCGTGCGCGATCGCATTCGAGACATGCCGCACGCCGTCCATCAGATGCTCAATCCAGTCGAGCATCTGATTGACGTCACGGCCAAGCCTGGTGAACTCATCCTCTACCCCGCCGACCGGGATTCGCCGGCTCAAATCGCCGGCCTCGATCTCGCGCGCGGTGTGGCGGATCGCGGCGATGCGTGCTTCCAGACGACGACGGAACAACAGCGCCCCGACGATCGTAACCAAGATGGCGCATAACCCACCGATCGCGAGCGCCCGCCACACCAATCGCTCGATTTCGAGCCGGTCGCGCAAATCACGCCCGACAACGAGCATCGCGCCGTCCGGCAGCAAGAGCGGCAGAATGCGGCTGACCGAGGGTTGCCCGTCGCGGATCACGCCGCGATCCTCGAGCCTGCCCGACTCGCCAGTGGCCGGTATCCAGCCAGCGAGATTGCCGGCAATCTTGCGGCCGTCCGGCCCTACCAGCAGGTACACCTCGGTGTCCTGCTCGACCCCATCCACCAGGAGCCGCTCGATTTCCTGGCGCAACGCCTCGGCGCCACGGCTCTGGAAATGAGCCAACAGACGGCTAGAGACCCCTTGCAGTTTCGCATCGGTGTTGCGCGCGAGCACGCCGACCGTGCCGAAATAAAACACCGCGGCGATGAGCGACATCGACGCGACGGCAAGGACGGCATAGCCGAGCGCCAACCGGAACGCGACACTGCTCCAGACACTACGCATCGGCCGAGATCATGTACCCAACGCCACGCAGGGTGCGCAGCAGCGGCAGCGAGAAGCCCTTGTCGATCTTGCGGCGAAGGCGGCTGATCTGCACGTCTATCACGTTGGTTTGCGGATCGAAATAGTAGTCCCACACCGCTTCCAGTAGCATCGTGCGAGTGACGACCTGGCCCTGGTGCCGCACCAGATATTCGAGCAGGCGGAACTCGCGCGGCTGCAGCGCGATTGGCCGCTTGGCTCGCTCGGCCCGCCGGGTGCGCAGATCGAGCCTCAAATCGGCGACCCATAATTCTCGTGCCTCCTCGCGCGGGGCAACGCGGCGCACCAGGACCTCGATGCGCGCCAGCAGCTCGGAGAAAGCAAAAGGTTTCGACAGATAATCGTCGCCGCCGCCGCGCAGTCCGCGCACGCGCTCGTCGAGGCTGGCGAGCGCACTGAGGATCAGCACCGGCGTCGTGTTACCGAGCCCGCGCAAGGTCGCGAGGATCGACAACCCGTCGACGCCGCCTGGAAGCATGCGGTCGAGAACGACGACGTCCCACCGCTCGTGCGTTGCGAGGTCGAGACCGGCGACGCCGTCGCGGCATAGCGTAGCCGTGTGCCCTGCCTCGGCAAGCCCGTTGCAGATGTAGCGAGCGGTGTCAGCCTCATCCTCTATGACGAGGCACCGCATCCCGAAACTCACGCAATGTTAGCCCCTGCACCCTTCTTACGCCAGCCCGGCGCTCTCCTCAATATCGGGCGATCGAGATCACGGCGTCGCCATCTGCCGGAGCCTCTAGGCAAGGTTAGCGCAGCGCGCCACCGGAGAGCTGGGCAGTCTTCTCCTGCAACCGGGCAAGCAGACCCGAGGTCCCATAGCGAGAAAAAAGAGACCGAATTTCGGCTTGCTGGGCGACGACCTGGCTAATCGTGCTGTCGGCGGTAACGTCGACCGCCTTCCAAGCGCCCCCAACCTGACGCATCGAATACCCGAGCACATGAGTCTCGTCGCCGGGTTTCCCCGGCACGATCTTGACCTGGACTATCGGCCCGCCCGAGGCGCCAGTTGCCGGCGGCAGCAGCTCGAACCGCTCGCCGCCATACTCGTCGAAATGCGCGACATAGGTCGCAATCGAGTAGCGCTGGAAAGCGGAGGTCAGCGCAGCTTGCTGATCCGGCGGAACCGATGTCCAACCAGCGCCCACCCCGTTCTGCAAGATGAGATCGAGCGCGACTGCACGTCCGACCAGCGGTGCAAGAAGATCATAGCGTTGCCGAAATGGCGCGGATTTGCCCAGCTTCATCGCCTGGAGCAACCCGGCATCGAGCTGCTCGATCGGTGCTGAAGCGTCAGAAGCGTTCGCCCGGCCTGCCAAAGCCGACGCCAGCAAGATCGCAGTAAATGCCAGCCGCAAGATACCGTTGCCCCTGCTGTACCGCATCGACATCGAATTGAGTCGCCCCCGATTTTCCCGCTTCGCGAAAATAGAATTTTTCGGCTGTGCGAAACAGAGGTGATCAGCGTGCGCGCTGCGATGAGACGGCCAAAATGCAGATCGGGGTCAATTCCATGTCCGCCAGTCGATGGCAAATTTGAGCCGAGGCACGCGGCGGCGGGCCACTATTGAAGAGTATCGAGAAGAGCCTTTGCCGTCTTGAGATCGGCCGTGTCGAACCCCTCGGTGAACCGATCGTAGACCGGTTCGAGGAGCGCCGCGGCATCAGCGGGACGACCCTGATCGCTCAGCAGCCGGGCGAGGCTCGTGGCGGCGCGCAGTTCCCAGGACAGAGCACCTTGCCGGTGTGCCCGGTCGAGTGCTTGTCGGAAGTGATCCTCGGCCCTCCCCGCAGCGCTGGATCCGCCCCGCAACAGCAGGAGTTCGCCCTTGCTGCGTAGCCATTCAGCAACAATCCACCCTTCTTCGGTGCGCTCGGAACGCGCGATCGCCGCCTCGATCGCGGCGAGCCCTTCTTCGGCGCGCCCGGCGCGACCCAAGCCTTCCGACATTTCGCTCAGGAACGTGATCGACCGCAACGAGGATCTAGCCTCGCCGAGTTCGTCGAAACCGGCGCGCAACAGCCGCAATCCGGTATCGAGATCGCCGCGCTTGATGTCGAGCAGTCCCTGAAAGCTACGGCCGAATGCACCCCAGAGCGCCAACGTATGCCTTGTCGAATGGTCCAGCAGCATCCCCACGTAATCTTCCGCCTTGACCAAATCCCCGATCCAGAGAGCGACCGGGCATGCCGCGTGGACCAAGCCATAACACAGTGACACCGCGTGGTGGGCTGCCCGAGCGTGCGCGATGCTGCTTTCGGCGGCGCGCATTGCCTGATCCGGAAACCCTTGCAGCCATAGAATCCGCGCCAGAAACGCATGCGCCGTCATCCGCAGATCGAGCTGAAAGCGAACAATGTGTGCTCTATCGTCGGACGTGACGTAATCATCAAGCACACGTTCGAAATGGCGTCGCGCGGTTTCTTGGTTGCCCAGAAAATGCTGCGATGCACCGAGCAATCGGTCGCCGAGCAGCCGATCGTTCGGGTCAGGCCGGCTCGCCGCAAGTGTATAGGACCTTTGCGCCAGTGTCAGAGCGATGCGATGCCGATCGTTGGCGGTGTGAAAGATCCACAGACCCGAGAGCGCGCGCAACTGGTAGTCGGCCTCCTCGAGCTTCTCAGCAATCTTGAGGGCGCTTGTCCAGGCAACGCCCATCTCGGGGATGGCACCTCTGGTATATCGTAGCGATGCGCCCAACGCGGTATGGAGCTTCATCTCGCGACGCTGATCGCAGTCTATTCCGACCGCGATAGCGGTGAGAGCCTGCTCGACACGGCCGCGGCACTCGTCCATTAGCGACAGGTGCATCCAGAGCGGAATTGCGGCCGCCGTCAGCGAGATGCCGAGCGATTGATCGCTCGCTGGAGAAAATGCCCAGTCAAGGTTGGCGCGCACATTGTCTATCAAGCGCGCGAGATCAGCCAGCTGTCGGGCCGTCGGCGATCGCTCCAATTGGAGTTCCGCCCCTTCCATGACGTCGCGCCCATATTCGGCGTGGCGGCGTTCGAGCTGGTCGCGCTCACCACTTTCGACGAGCTTCGCGAGGGCATACGCCCGCGTGGTGTCGAGTAATTGATATCGCGCGATGATGCTATCCGCGTTTACCGCGACGAGCGATTTCGCGACCAGGTTCGCGAGGCCGTCGCCGACCTCCGAGAGTGCGAGATCGGAACTCGCCACGACCGCGCTCGCTGCCTCCAGGCTGAAGGCGCCGGCGAAGATCGCTAGGCGACGCAGGACCGTGCGTTCGGGCTCGGTTAAAAGCTCGTAACTCCAGTCGAGCGTCGCCCGCAAGGTCTGGTGCCGCGGCAATGCCGTCCGCCTGCCGCCGGTCAGAAGGTGGAAGCGATCGTCCAGGCGGGCGGCGATGTCCTGTACGCCGAGCGTCGCAACGCGCGCCGCTGCCGACTCGATCGCCAGCGGAATACCATCGAGGCGGCGGCAGATCGCTCCGATGCTCGCCACCCTGTGCCGATCGGGCACGAAATGCGGCTCGGCCGCCCGGGCTCTTTCGGTGAAGAGCCGAACAGCGCCGTATTGGAGGGGGTCGCTCCCGTCCTCGGTATCCCCCACCGGGACGGCGAGCGTCGGCACCGGATAGACCCACTCGCCCTCTGCCTTGAGCGGCTCGCGGCTTGTTGCGGTGACATGCGCCACCGGATTCGCACGCAACAGAGCCTCGGCCATGGCGGCCGCGGCATCGATCACATGCTCGCAATTGTCGAGCACGAGCAGCAGCCGTTTCTCCCCGAGGGCACGGGCCACGCGCTCGGGTGAGACCGGGCTGGCAGTGAGATCGGCCCCGAGCGCCGCGGCAACGACGGCGGGGACAAGGCCGGGATCGGCAAGCGGCGCCAGCTCGGCGACCCAGACCCCATCCGCGAATTGCGGCAGCAGTTGGCGACCGGCGGCAAGGGCGAGGCGTGTCTTGCCGATGCCGCCGGTGCCCGTCAGCGTGAGAAGGCGGTGCGCCCGGGCAAGGCTCGCGATCTCGCGCAGCTCGTCATCTCGCCCGATCAGTTCGGAAATCAGCTGCGGCAGGTTCGTTGGCGGCAGGGCAGAGGCGGGCTGTGCCGCGGCAACGCCCGCTCCAGCGCGCGCGTCCCGGCTCCCCGGTAGGATGCGGATCTCGCCGGTGAACTGATAACCGCGTCCGATAACCGTCCGGATCAGGTTGCGCTCCGCGCCGAAGGCGGCGCGCAATCGCAGAATCTGCGATTGTAGATTGTTTTCCTCGACGACCCGATCGGGCCAGACGCGCGCCATCAGCATATTCTTGCTGACGACGGCTCCGCGCGCTTCGATCAAGACCATCAGCACGTCGAAGGCGCGGCCGCCGAGACTGATCGGCTGGCCATCAGCAAGGAGCTCACGGCGGTACGGCAACACCCGGAAACGCCCGAACGCGACGCCGGCCGGTGTTTCGGAGGCGGAATGCATCGACTCCGAGTATAGAGGCGGCCCAGGAAATTTCAGATCTTTTCAGGCTCCGCGCTCCGGCGGCGCCTCACCCGAGCGATGCGCCCGAGCTTTTCAGATCTATCCATCTCCGCCCAAAGACTCGTCAGGTGGTGCTGCCTAGCTTTGCGATGCGGCGCGAGCGATCCGTCGTCAGGGATAAACCTGATTTCACCTCAGGGCGAACTCTGCGCCACGTAAGGATCGTAAGAGTCTGGTCCTTGAAGAGGTCTTTGAAGAGGGGAGCGTATACATGGCGAAGACCGTAGCCGACCAATTCGCGGAGACGCTCGCCGCGGCAAGGGTGAAGCGGATCTACGGCATCGTCGGCGACAGCCTCAATGGCATCACCGACTCGATCCGCCGGCAAAGCAATATCGAGTGGATCCATGTCCGGCACGAGGAGGTCGCCGCTTTTGCGGCGGGGGCCGAGGCGCATCTGACCGGCACGCTCGCGGTCTGCGCCGGCAGCTGCGGCCCGGGCAATCTGCACCTGATCAACGGGTTGTTCGACTGTCATCGCTCGGGCGTGCCGGTGCTGGCGATCGCCGCGCAAATCCCCTCCGCCGAAATTGGCGCTAGCTACTTCCAGGAAACGCATCCGCAGGATCTGTTTCGCGAATGCAGTCACTATTGCGAGCTGGTCTCCGGCGCGAACCAGATGCCGCGCGCGCTCGAAGTCGCGATCCGCGAGGCGGTCGGGAAACGCGGCGTCTCGGTGATCGTGATCCCGGGCGACGTCGCATTGCAGACAGCCGCCGATGCGCCGCCGCCCAAGATCGGCGGCCTGCTGCCGGCGCGGCCCATCGTCATACCGGAGAAGCAGGATCTGGAACGCCTCGCCGCGCTGCTCAACGACGGAGGGCGAGTCACCATTCTGTGCGGCTCGGGTTGTGCCGGAGCGCATGACGAGCTTCTGGCGCTCGGCGAGCGCCTCAAAGCGCCCATGGTGCATGCGCTGCGCGGCAAGGAACACGTCGAGTGGGATAACCCCTTCGATGTCGGCATGACCGGCCTGCTCGGGTTTTCGTCCGGTTACTACGCGATGCTCGACTGCGACGTGCTGCTGATGCTCGGCACCGATTTTCCCTACCGCCAGTTTTATCCGCAAGGCGGTGCCGTGCGCATCGCCCAGGTCGATCTGCGCGCCGAGCATATCGGGCGCCGCGCGGCGGTCGACCTTGGCATCGTCGGCGACGTTCGCGCCACGCTGCGCGAGCTGCTGCCGCTGTTGCAGCAGAAGCGCGAGGACGTCCACCTCGCGCAAGCGCGCGCCCATTACGCGAAGGCGCGCAAAGGGCTCGACGAGCTGGCGGTCGGCTCGCCGGGCAAGGGACTAATCCATCCGCAGCAGATCGCCAAGGCGATCAGCGACCACGCCGCGGATGACGCCATCTTCACCTGCGACGTCGGGCTCCCGACGGTGTGGGCCGCGCGCTACCTCGCGATGAACGGCAAGCGGCGCCTCCTCGGCTCGTTCTGGCATGGCTCGATGGCGAATGCGATGGCGCAGGCGATCGGCGCGCAGACCGCGTTTCCCGGCCGGCAGGTGATCTCCCTGTCGGGCGATGGCGGTTTCTCGATGCTGATGGGCGACTTTCTCAGCCTCGCGCAGCTCGGCTTGCCGGTGAAGGTCGTCGTGTTCAACAACGGCGCCCTCGGCTTTATCGAACTCGAGCAGAAGGCGACCGGCTTTCTCGACTTCGGCACCGCGTTCAAGAATCCGAATTTTGCCGCTATGGCCGAGGTCGTCGGCATCCGCGGGATCAGGCTCGAGGATGCTGCCGACGTTTCGGACGGGATCGCTGCGGCGCTCGCGCACAACGGCCCGGTCCTGGTCGACGCGGTGGTGAACCGGCAGGAGCTTGCCGCGCCGCCCGTCGTCTCGTTGGAGATGGCGAAAGGCTTTACGCTCTACATGGTGAAAGCGGTGCTGAGCGGCCGCGGCGACGAGGTTCTCGACCTCGCGCGGACCAACCTCTGGCGCTAGCTGGGAAACTGCGATGGACCTTACTGCACTTCTGTTATCGCGGCTGCAATTCGCGTTCACGGTGTCGTTCCACATCATCTTCCCGTCCTTCACGATTGGACTGGCAATGTGGCTCACTTTGCTCGAGGCGCTGCATCTCGCGACCGGGCGGCCGGCGTATCGCGTGGTCTTTGAGTTCTGGCTGAAGATCTTCGGTATCGCGTTCGGTCTTGGTGTCGTTTCCGGCGTCGTCATGGCGTTCGAGTTCGGCACCAACTGGAGCACATTTTCGGGTATGTCCGGGCCGATCCAAGGGGTGCTGCTCTCTTATGAGACCTTCACCGCGTTTTTCCTCGAGGCGAGCTTCTTCGGGATCCTGCTGTTCGGCCGATCGCGCGTGCCGCCTTGGTTCTATCTATTTTCGACAGCCATGGTGGCTGTCGGAACGACGCTATCCGCCTTCTGGATCATGGCCAACAACAGCTGGATGCAGGTGCCGGTCGGCTACGCCGTCGAGAACGGCGCCTTTGTGCCGAACGACTGGCTCGCGATCCTATTCAGCCCGGTGCTCTGGGTGCGCTTCCCGCACATGCTGCTGGCCTCATACATCACCGGCGCCTTTTGCGTCACGGCGACGGGCGCTTGGTATCTGCTGCGCGGGATCTTCGCCGCGGAGGCCCGCATCATGCTGCGTATGGGGCTGTACCTCGCAGTCGTGCTGCTTCCGCTCCAGCTCGTGTTCGGACACTTCAACGGCGAGTACATTGTGCATCATCAGCCGGCGAAAATGGCCGCCATCGAAGGCCGCTGGCACGACGAGCAGCCGGCTTCGGAGGTGCTGCTCGCCTGGCCCGATGTGGAGAACCGGCGAAACCTCTTCGCGATCACGCTCCCGCCGCCGTTTGGCAGCCTGATCGACTCGGACAGCCTGTCGGCGGCAGAGGTGGGGCTCGACAGCATTCCGCCGGAGAATTGGCCGCCGGTGCTGATCCCATTCTTCAGCTTCCGCATCATGGCCGGCTGCTGGGCCGTCATGCTGCTCGTCGCCGGCTTTGGCTCGTATCTGCTCCGGCGGGACCGCATCGAGCAGTATCGGCTGTTGCTCTGGGCGACGTTCTTCAGCTTCCCGCTGCCTTTCATCGCGACCTTGACCGGCTGGTTCACGGCTGAGGTCGGCCGGCAGCCCTGGGTCGTCTATGGCGCGCTGCGGACAGCCGATGCCCTGACGCCGTTCCTGACGACGCGGGCGGCGGCGATCTCGCTCGTGGTCTTTTGCGCCGTCTACACCTTCATCTTCGCGTTCGGTGTTTTCTACATCTACAAGCTGCTGCGTTTGGGCCCGGCGGGCCATCTGGGATTGCCGCCGGTCGCCGCCATTCCGAACCGCCCGATGTCGGTTGCCGATGAGCCACCGCTCGCATCGGCGGCGCGTCACGTCCCCGCCGGAGAATAACCATGATCATGTTCTGGGTGGCGGTCCTTGCCATCAGCATTTTGCTTTATGTGCTGCTCGACGGCTTCGATCTCGGCGTCGGGATCCTGTTCGGCCTGACCGGCGACGAAGCGCGGCGGCGCGCGATGATGAACGCGGTGGCGCCGATCTGGGACGGCAACGAGACCTGGCTGGTTGTAGCCGGGGTAGTGTTATGGGGCGCCTTTCCAATCGTCTATGCGACACTGTTCTCCGCCTTCTACCTGCCGGTACTGCTGATGGTCTCCGGTCTGATCCTACGCGGCGTGGCGTTCGAATATCGCAACAAGACGGAGCGGCTGCGCTGGATCTGGGACGCCGGGTTTGCCGGCGGGTCTCTCGTCGCCGCATTCATTCAGGGCCTGATGGTAGGCGCGCTCGTCGAGGGCCTGCCGGTCGTGAACGGCCATTACACCGGCGGCGAATTTGGCTGGTTCAGCCCGTTTGCGGTGTTGTGCGGCATCGGCCTTTGCCTCGGTTACGCACTGCTCGGAGCCTGCTGGCTCATCAAGAAGTGCGAAGCCGAGATCCGCGATGCGGCCTATCGCCTGATCCCTCTTCTCTCGGTCGGGTTGCTCGCCTTCCTCGTCGTCGTCTTCGGCTACTCGTTGGCCGAGAACTTCCAGGTGATGTCGCGCTGGATCGAGCGTCCCTATCTCTTCGTCTTTCCGGTGATTGGCGCCGTTTCGGCATTGCTGGCGGCCCGCAGCGTTCGGCGTCGCCGCGATGGAGTGCCATTCTACATGGTCGCGCTGATCTTCGTGGCGGCGTTCGGCACGCTGGCGATCTCGTTCTGGCCGTACATGATCCCGTTCTCGATCACGATCGATGAGGCGGCGGCGCCGCATTCGAGCCTCGCCTTCATGTTCTGGGGCGAGGGTCTCTTCGTGTTTCCGCTGATGCTGCTCTACACCGTCATCAGCTACAGCGTTTTCCGCGGCAAGGTCCGACCGACGGCAGACCACTACTAAAAGGCCAATGGGGAAAACTGACCATGAACGCCATCGACTACGAACGCTTCTTCAAACAGCGCATTGATGCGCTCCGCGCCGAAGGCCGCTACCGCGTCTTCGCCAACTTGGAGCGGCGCTGCGGATTCTTCCCGCGCGCCTTCGAGAACCATGTCCGCGGCGAGGTGACGGTATGGTGCTCCAACGACTATCTCGGCATGGGGCAGCACCCGGCGGTGCTCGACGCGATGGTCGTGGCCATTCAGGCGCTCGGCGCCGGCAGCGGCGGTACCCGCAACATCTCCGGCAATACCTATCTGCACGATCTGCTCGAAGCCGAGCTCGCCGACCTGCACCGGCGAGAGGCGGCCCTGGTGTTCACTTCGGGGTATGTCGCCAATGAGGCCGTGCTGTCGACCTTGGCGCAGACGATACCGGGCATGATTGTCGTATCGGATGCGCTCAACCACGCCTCGATGATTGCCGGCATCCGCAACAGCCGCGCCGAGAAGCACATCTTCCGCCACAACGATCCAGACGATCTCGGCCGCATCCTCGCCGGGCTCCCGGCACAGCGGCCGAAACTCGTCTGCTTCGAATCCGTCTACTCGATGGATGGCGACATCGCGCCGATCGCCGCGCTTTGCGATGTCGCCGATCGCTACGGCGCGATGACGTATCTCGACGAAGTGCACGCGGTCGGGCTTTACGGCGCGCGCGGTGCCGGCATCGCCGAGCGCGACGGCGTGCTCCACCGGCCGACCGTGATCCAGGGAACGCTCGCTAAGGCATTCGGCGTGATGGGCGGATATATCGCCGGTTCGGCTGCGCTGGTCGATTATTTGCGGGGCCACGCGCCAGGCTTCATCTTTACGACTTCTCTGCCGCCGGCGCTGGCGGCCGGCGCGCTCGCGGCGATCCGTCACTTGAAGCACAGCCAGGCCGAGCGCGACCGGCACCAGGAGCGGGTGGCGACCGTAAAACGACGGCTGGTCTCGGCGGGGCTGCCGGTCATGCCGTCCGAGAGCCATATCGTGCCGGTGCTGGTCGGCGACGCGGCGCGCTGCAAGGCGATCTCGGACGCGCTTTTGGAGCGGCACCGCATCTATGTGCAGCCGATCAATTATCCGACGGTGCCGCGCGGTACCGAGCGCTTGCGGCTGACGCCGACCCCGTTCCACACCGACGCCGATATCGACGCGCTCGTCGATGCGCTGAGCGATGTGTGGCCGCGCCTCCCTCTGCGCCAGGCGGCGTGACCCCCGATTTTTATAAAGGAAGCTGGCATATGCGCATCGGGCTCTTCATACCCTGCTACATCGACGCGTTCTTTCCGGATGTCGGAATCGCGACCCTTGAACTCTTGGAGCGCTTCGGCCACGAGGTCGTGTATCCGCACGACCAGACCTGTTGCGGCCAGCCGATGGCCAATAGCGGGTTCAACGCCGAATGCGCCGACACCGAAGCGTTGTTCGTGCGCATTTCTCAGGTTTCGATTATATCGTCGCGCCGTCGGGCAGCTGCGTCCACCACGTGCGCGACAATTTCGACGCGATCGAACAGACCGCCGAGGTGAAAGAGGTGCGGGCGCGCACCTTCGAGCTGATCGAATTTCTGCACGACATCCAGAAGGTCGAGGCGTTTCCGTGGGCCCGTTTCCCGCACCGCGTCGGGCTGCACAACAGCTGCGGCACGTTGCGGCGTTTGAAGCATGCGAGGCCCTCCGAGTTGCACGAGCCGTTCTTTTCCAAGCCGATGGACCTGTTGACGAAGGTCGAGGGAATCGAATTCGTCACCCCGGCGCGGCCCGACGAATGCTGCGGCTTCGGCGGCACCTTTTCGGTCTTCGAAGAGGTCGTCTCGACCAAGATGGGCTACGACAAGGTCAGCGACCATGCGCGCGCCGGCGCCGAATACATCGTCTCGGCCGACAGCTCCTGCCTGATGCACCAGCAGGGCTGCGCCGAGCGTATCGGAGTGCCGCTCAAATTCATCCACATCGCGCAGATATTGAATGGAGCGAGCGCATGAGCACCCCTCCGACGATGCTGCATCCCGAGCTGCTGGCCCGACACGACGGCGATGCGATCCTGCGCGACGGACGCCGGCTCGATCATGCCGAGGCGGCTTCGAAGCCGCTGCGCTCGCGCCCCGAGCCGCAGCCACGCGGTGCCAAAATCCACGGTAACCGGCCGGTCGACCAGGCGGAAGCCGCGGCGTGCTTCATCGCCGCGCCCGAGCACGAAAAGATGCATGACGAGCGGCTATGGGACCTGCGCCAGAAGCGCGACCGCGAGATGCACGGCATCGCTGAATGGGAAGAATTGCGCTCGCTCGCCTCGGCGATCAAGGAGCATACGCTGACCCATCTCGACGAGTATCTGGAGCAATTCGAGGCGAAGGCGCGCGCGAACGGCATCCACGTGCATTGGGCGCGCGACGCCGCCGACCACAACCGCATCGTGCACGGCATCCTCAACGACCACGGCGCCAAATCGCTGATCAAGAGCAAATCGATGCTGACCGAGGAGTGCGGCTTCCGTGCCTACATGGCATCCGTCGGCATCGAGGTTATCGAAACGGACCTCGGCGAGCGCATTCAGCAGCTCGATAATGAAGACCCGAGTCATATCGTCGTGCCGGCGGTGCACAAGCTGCGCACCGATGTGGCGGCGGTGTTTTCGAAAACGATCGGCACCGACCCCGACAACAGCGACGTTCATTATCTGGCGGAAGCGCAGCGCGAGACCACGCGCCCGTTGATCCTCGCCGCGGATGCCGGCATGACCGGGTGCAATTTCGCGGTCGCCGAGACCGGCACCTTTGTCGTCTGCACCAACGAGGGCAACGCCGATCTGTCGGCCAATGTGCCGAAGCTGCATATCGCGTCGATCGGTATCGAAAAGATCGTCCCGCGGCTGGAACACCTGGCGGTGTTCGTCCGCCTCTTGTCGCGCAGCGCGCTGGGTTCGCCGGTAACGCAATACACCTCGCATTTTCGTGGGCCGCGGGAGGGCGGCGAGATGCATGTCGTGCTGGTCGACAACGGCCGGTCTGAGCGGCTCGGCATGGAGGAGTTCTGGACCTCGCTCAAATGCATCCGCTGCGGCGCGTGCATGAACACCTGCCCGGTGTACCGGCGCAGCGGCGGCCTCAGCTACGGCGCCACCTACTCCGGTCCGATCGGCCTGATCATCGACCCGACGTTCAATGCGCGGAAATACAGCAACCTGCCGTTCGCCTCGTCGCTCAACGGCAGCTGCAGCAATGTCTGCCCGGTGAAAATCAACATCCACGAGCAGATTTATGCGTGGCGCCGCGAACTGGTGAAGCAGCACGAGGTGCCGCTCGCCAAGAAGGCGGCGATGAAAGCCGCCGGCGAGCTCCTCTCCCGACCCGCCGCCTATCGCGCCGCGATCGCCACGGCAGACGTGGCGCTCGCACATCTGCCGCGCTTTGTCATCTACAACGGCCTCAATGCCTGGGGCCGGCACCGCGAGGTGCCGCACTCGCCGAACCAAACCTTCCATAGTTGGCACAAAGCAAACCGCGGAGAAAAGTCATGAGCAGCCGCGATGACATCCTGACCACGATCCGGGCAAACCGGCCGCCAGTGGACCGGCCGCTTCCGGATGTTCCGCTGTTTGACCAGCACCCGCCGGCATCGCTGCTTGCCACCTTCAAGGACAGCCTTCATGGCATGGGCGGCCTCTTTCTCGATCCCCCGCCATCCGGCGATCCGTTAGCGCGGGTCCGCGCGAAGATCGCGGATGCCAAGGTTGTCTGCTCCATGGTCCCGGAGATCGCGGGCAACCGCAATATTGCCGATATCATTCGGCCGCAGGGTTTGGCGGATGTCGATTTCGCGATCGTGCGCGCTTCCTTCGCCGTTGCCGAAACCGGTTCGGTGCTGCTGAGCGAGACCGATTTGCATGTCAACGCGGTCGCCTATCTCGCGCAGCACCTGATCGTATTGCTCGACCCCGCCGATATCGTCATCAATCTGCACCACGCCTATCGCCGGCCGGAATTCCGCGACCGGCACTACGTCTCGTTTCACACCGGTCCATCGGCGACGGCCGATATCGAAGGCGTGCTGATCCATGGCGCCCAAGGTGTGCGCTCGCTATCCGTGCTGCCGCTCGCGCGCAGCCTCCAAAATCCAACTCATTGAAAGGAAGCTGACATGTTCGACAATCTGCAAGGCACGGCCGTGTTGGATGATCCGGTCCGCAACAAAGGCACCGCCTTTACGCTCGGCGAGCGGCGAAAATACGGACTGGAGGGGCTGTTGCCGTATTCGGTCGAAAGTCTCGATCGCCAAGTCGAGCGCGTCATGGATCATCTCGATGCGAAGCCGACCGACCTTGAGCGCTACATCTACCTGATCGGCCTCTCGGATCGGAACGAGACGTTGTTCTATCGAGCGGTCATGTCCGATCCGGCGCGCTTCATTCCGATCCTTTACGATCCGACAGTCGCCGATGCCTGCCTCGCCTTTGGCCACATCTATCGGCGGGCGCGCGGCATGTACATCACCCGCGACATGAAAGGCCGCATCGCCGAGGTGTTGCGCCACTGGCCCGTGCGCGACGTGCGCTTCATTTGTGTTTCGACCGGCGGTCGAATTCTGGGTCTCGGGGACATCGGCGCCAACGGCATGGGCATCCCGATCGGCAAATTGCAGCTCTACACGGCCTGCGCCGCCGTGCCGCCCGACGGTCTGTTGCCGGTGCTGCTCGACATCGGTACGACCAACGACGTATTGCGCGCCGACCCGCTCTATCTCGGCATGCGCGATAAGCCGCCAACTGAGGCGGAGCTGGACGAGCTGACTGAGGAATTCGTGCAGGCCGTACACGAGGTGTTTCCCGGCTGCTGCATCCATTTCGAGGACTGGAAGGGAACCGACGCGATCCGCATGTTGGCTCGGTATCGCGACAAGGTTCTCTGCTATAACGACGACATCCAGGGTACTGCCAGCGTGACCCTCGCCGGCCTCACCACCGCGCTACAGATCGTTGATGCGCCGCTGACCGAGCAGCGGATCCTGTTCCTCGGCGCCGGCTCGGCCGGGATCGGCATCGCCAATCTGATCGCGTCGGCGATGCAGATGAAGGGGCTGTCGCCGGACGCCGCACGCAGCCGGATCTCGATGTTCGACGTCAACGGGCTGCTGGAACCGTCTCGCACCGATCTGTCCAAATCCCAAAAAGTCTACGCGCATAAGGCGGCGCCGTCGCGGGATCTCGTCAAGACGATCGAGGCGCTGAAGCCGACCATCCTCATCGGCGTCAGCACCAAAGGCGGCGCCTTCAACCAGCGCGTTGTCGAAGCGATGAGCCGGCTCAACGATCAACCGATCATTTTCGCGCTGTCGAACCCGACCGATAAGGCCGAATGCAGCGCGGAGCAGGCGTACACCTGGTCCAACGGCAAAGCGCTGTTCGCGGCCGGCGTGCAATTTCCGGATGTGACGATTAACAGCAAGGTCTTCCATGCCGGACAGGCAAACAACTTCTACATCTTCCCGGCGATCGGTCTGGCCACCTATGTTGCGCGGCCGCGGCGGCTCACCGATGAGTGCTTTATCGTCGCGGCCCAGGCGAGTGCCGATCAGGTCGGCCCGGAACTTCGCGCCAAGGGCATGCTGTTTCCGGGTCAGGCCGGCATCCTGGAAATGGAAGTGACGACCGCCACCCGCGTCGCCGAGTTCATGTTCGATAAGGCCCTGGCGCAAGTCGAGCGCCCGCGCGACATCCGCGGGTGGATCGAGGGTCAATTGTACCGGCCGCAATACTGACCGTGACGGGCGGGGCGGCAATGCCGCCCCCACCCTCAAGGAGATCACCATGAAGGACCAATCACATCCTGTACTGCGAGATATGCCGATCGGGATCGGCGCCACCGGCGAGCGTCACGAGACCGACTCGATGGGCGGCATCGACGTGCCTGCCGACCGCTATTGGGGGGCGCAGACGCAGCGCAGCCTCGTTCATTTCTCGATCGGCGACGACCGGATGCCAAAACGCGTCTATCACGCCTACGGCTATGTCAAGAAAGCGGCGGCGCTGGTCAATGCCGCGGCCAAACGATTGCCGCGGTGGAAGGCCGACGCAATCGTGCGGGCCGCCGACGAGGCGATCGCGGGCAAGCTCGACGATCATTTTCCGCTTTACGTCTGGCAGACCGGCTCGGGCACGCAGTCCAACATGAACATCAACGAGGTGCTGTCCAACCGCGCGATCCAGTTGCTCGGCGGCAAGATCGGCAGCAAAGAGCCGGTACATCCGAACGACGACGTCAATATGGGGCAGTCGTCGAACGACACCTTCCCGACCGCGATGCACATCGCCGCGGTGCTCGAACTCGAGCACCACCTGCTGCCGCAGGCCGAGGAACTGGCTGCCGCTATCGAGGCCAAAGCCAATACATGGATGGATGTGGTCAAGATCGGGCGCACGCATCTGATGGACGCAGTGCCGTTGACGGTCGGACAGGAATGGTCGGGCTGGGCGCATCAGATTCGCGACGCGCTGGCACGCATTCGCGCGTGGGAAGCGGGTCTCTTCGAGCTGGCCGCAGGAGGGACGGCGGTCGGCACCGGACTCAACGCGCCGCCGAACTTCAGCCGGGAAATCGCCGAGAAGATCGCGGAATTGACCAGTCGTCCGTTTGTCACGGCGCCGAACAAGTTCGCAGCGCAGGGCTCGCTCGACGCCATGGTCGCGGCGATGGCGGCGGTGCGCGGTCTCGCGGTCGCATTGATGAAGATAGCCAACGACATGCGCTGGCTCGCCTCCGGACCGCGCTGCGGTCTCGGCGAGCTGTTGCTGCCCGAGAACGAGCCCGGCTCGTCGATCATGCCCGGCAAGGTCAACCCGACCCAGCAGGAGGCGATGGTCATGGTCTGCATCCAGGTGATCGGTGAGGACAACGCCGTCGCCTTTGCCGGCAGCCAAGGGAATTTCGAGCTCAATGCTATGCGCCCTATCGTCATCAACAATTTCCTGCACTCCGCTCGTATTCTCGGCGATGCGTGCGAGAAGCTACGGCATTTCTCGGTCGAGGGTACGCGGCTCAACCGCAAGCGTATCGACGAGATGGTCGGCCGCTCGCTGATGCTGGTGACCGCGCTCAGTCCGGTGATCGGCTACGACAAGGCCTCCGCGATCGCGCACAAGGCCAATGACGAAGACCTGAGCCTGAAGGAGGCTGCGCTCGAATCAGGCTTCATCGACGAAAAGCGCTTCGACGAGATCGTCGATCCGCAAAAGATGGTCGGCCACGGCGTCGGCGGCAGCTGACGCCAAAAAATGGAAGGGCGCCGTGTTGTCTGCGCAGGTTGAACGCCGCATTGGCCGGGCACCCTCAGTCGACAGTTCTCTTGGCACACAACTGCTGCCGAGCGTGCTTAGTCTGATCGCCGGGAGCGCGGACGCTATCAGCTTTCTCGGGCTGGGCGGCCTGTTCACCGCCCATATCACCGGCAATCTGGTCATCCTGGCGGCGCACATCTCTAGCGGCGGCAGCGCCGAGTTGGCGCCGATATTGGCGGTTCCGGTATTCATCGCGGTGCTTGCCATGACGAGAGCGTTGGCGAGCGGCCTGGGAGTTATCGGGGTCGCCTCGCTGCGGCCGCTGCTGGGGTTGCAGCTGCTCCTGCTCGCCTGTTTTCTGATCCTCGGCGTTGCCGCGGGCTCGCGCATCGATCCAAAAGCACCGAGCGCGATCATCGCCGGGATGCTCGGCGTCGCCGCCATGGCGGTGCAGAACGCGCTCGCGCAGATCTCGCTGCGGGGGGCGCCGACGACCGCTGTGATGACGACCAACATCACGCGTTTCGTAATGGACCTTGGGACGGTGGTGCTCGAGCGCGATCCTGACGCCATTGTCACCGCCCGCAACCGGGCTAGGCACGCCTGGCCGGCTATCGTCGGCTTTGCGGTCGGCTGCGGCCTCGGCGCCCTGTGCCAGGCGGCTTATGGACTGCGATCGCTGGCATTGCCCACCGGTCTCGCTTTGCTGGCGCTCGTGATGAGCTTCGATGCCAATCGACACGCCGAGGCGTAGCTGTGGCCACGCCGGTCGGGAGAAAGCGAGGAACACCATGAAGATCGGGATCATCGGCGCCGGCGCGGTCGGCTCGGCATGCTTGACCGCACTGGTCCCGCGGCGCGGCGCGCGCGAAGTCGTCGTGCTTAACCGCGATCGGAAGAAGGCCCGCGGGCTGGTGACGGACGTGCAATATGGCGCCGTGTTGTCTCCGGGGATCGAGGTGCGGGACGGCGATTATTCCGACCTCGCCGGGGCAACGCTGGTGATGATCACAGCCGGAGTGAACGAGAAAACCGGCGGCGCCACCGACCGCAACGATCCGGCAGGTCGGCTCCGGCTACTCGACACCAACGTCGAAGTCTACAAGGACATCGTGCCGCGGCTCCACGCCGTAGCGCCGGAAGCGCTGGTATTGGTGGTGACCGATCCGCCGGATCCACTGGCCGACGCCGTCCGTCTGCTGGGCCATGAGCGGGTTCTCAGCACCGGCACATATCTGGACAGTTTGCGGTTCAGGTTCCATCTGGCCCGCCGGCTGAACGTAAACCCGAGTTCGGTCGAGGCGCAGATTTTGGGCGAGCATGGCACCTCGGCGGTTTTTGTCTGGTCTTCGGCACGCGTGGCGGGAACGCCGATACGCGAGCTGCTGGAACAATCTTCTCAAAACTGGGAGGAGTACTGCCGCGATATCGAGCAAGAAGTGCGTTTTGCCAACATCGCGATCATCGAGGGGATTGGCGCCAGCCAGCACGGCATCGGCATGGCGTCGGCGCGTATTGCGGAGATCGTCTTACGGGACGAGCGGGCCGTCATTCCGATCGGTTCGTACCAGCCTCGATACGGTGTGACGCTCTCGTTGCCGAGCGTTCTGGGCGGGGCGGGCGCGGTGCAGGTACTCGAACCGGAAATGTCGCAGGCCGAGCGGCAGGCGCTACAGCGCAGCGCGGACACGCTGAAAGCCGCCGGCGCGCGAATGAAGCTCTAAAAGGCTCGGGCAGGGTTGCGCCCATGGCTATAATCCAGCCTGGAGCCGACCGTCTCCCGCGGCGGCGGAGTACGGCGGTATTTGACGCGGGCTGGTTGACCGAAGCCGCGAAGGCCGCGGGTCCGCCCCTGCTCTTCGGCCTGCGGCTGTGGGCTTCGGTTTGTCTCGCGCTCTATGTCGCGTTCTGGCTCGAGCTCGACAACGCGTTCTGGGCCGGAACCACCGCGGCAATAGCTTGTCAGCCCCATCTCGGCGCCTCGCTGCGCAAGGGCTGGTTCCGCTTGATCGGCACCGTGGTAGGCGCGGTGGCGATCGTTGTGCTGACCGCGTGCTTTCCGCAGGATCGTGCCGCCTTTCTAATCGGGCTCGCGCTGTGGGGCGCCGCATGCGCGCTCGTTGCCACGCTTCTTCGCAATTTTGCAGCCTATGCGGCAGCGCTGGCCGGCTATACCGCGGCGATCATCGCGAGCGACCAACTCGGTGCCGTCGGTGGCGTCAACGGGCAGGCTTTCATGCTCGCCGTCGACCGCGCCAGCGAGATCTGCATCGGCATCGTGTGCGCCGGAATCGTGCTGGCCGGGACCGATTTGGGCGGCACCCGGCGCCGGTTGGCCACCCTGTTCGCCGACCTCTCGGCCGAGATCACCGGCCGTTTCACCCGCACGTTGGCGACAGCCGGAGCCGGGTTTGAGGAGACCCAAACGATCCGGCGCGAGTTCGTCCGCCGGGTCATCGCGCTCGACCCGGTCATCGACGAGGCATTCGGTGAGTCGGCTCAATTGCGATATTACTCGCCGGTGCTGCAGACGGCGCTGGACGGTCTATTGTCAGTCATGTCGGGTTGGCGCGCGGCGGCGGTACTTCTTGCACGATTACCCGATGACAGGGCTCGCCAAGAGGCCGCCGCTGCGCTGGCACGCGTGCCGGAGGAACTTCGCTTCGGGCCTCAACAGGGCGAGCCGAAGAAGTGGATCGCCGAGCCGATCCGCCTACTCCGGGTGTGCGATATAGCGGTGCGCAGGTTGGTCGCCCTGCCGACGGGTACACCGTCGTTGCGGCTGCTCGCTGATCAGACAGCTGAAGTGCTGGGCGGGATCTCGCACGCCCTCAACGGGCTGGCGCTGCTCGCTGCCGATCCTGCCCGGCCAGTTCCCCGTGCTCGCGGCAGCCGCCGCCTCCGGATTGCTGATTGGCTTACTCCTCTGATCAATGGCGGGCGCGCATTTGTCGTGATCGTCGCCGCCGAGCTCTTCTGGATTGTTACCGTATGGCCAAGCGGGACCAGTGCCATTACCTACGCCGCGATCATCGTCATCCTGTTCGCGCCGCGCGCCGACGAAGCCTACACCACCGCGATCGGCTTTCTAATCGGCAGCATCTTGATCGTGGGTATCACCGCAACCCTCAAATTCGCGGTGCTGCCGAACGTCGAGACCTTTGCCGGTTTCAGCTTGATAATTGGTTTTGTACTAGTACCGGTGGGTGCTTTGCTCGCCTTACAATGGCAACCGGCAATTTTCACCGGGATGGTCACGCCCTTTGTTCCGCTGCTCGCGCCCTCCAACCCCATGAGCTACGACACACAGCAATTCTACAACTCGGCATTGGCGATCATCGCCGGGGTGGGCGCCGCCGCATTCTCGTTTCACTTGCTGCCGCCGCTGTCGCCTGCATTTCGGACCCGCCGGTTGCTGGCCCTAACGTTGCGCGATCTGCATCGCCTCGCCAGGGGGCCGATTCCGGATACACCCAAAGATTGGGAGGGCCGCATGTATGGCAGGTTCTCCGCGCTGCCGGATCAGGCGCAACCGCTGCAGCGCTCGCTGCTGATGGCGGCGTTCTCGGTGGGCACTGAGATCATCCAGCTTCGCCGCATCTGTCGCCGGTTCGATCGGGCCCCCGACCTCGATGCGGCGCTCGAGGCCTTCGCGCGCGCCAACAGCGCAATGGCGACCGCAAAGCTAGCCGATCTCGACGCCGCCCTCAGCTCTCGTCCGGGCACTGCCGCTCTTCGGGCGCGCGGCCTCATCCTTGCAATCTCTGACTCGCTTACCCAACATCCCGCTTATTTCGACGCAGGAGAGTCTGCGTGAGGTTCACCGAGATCAACCTGTTCGGCGTCTATGTTGCGCCGATCTCGGTGCTGATGGTCGCCGCCTGGGTGGTCACGATCGGGCTGCGGCGACTCGCCGTCCGTTTCGGCTTGTTGCGCTACGTATGGCACCCTTCGCTGTTCGTGTTCGCCGTTTACATGATCATGCTATCATCGATCGTCCTCGTCGCCGCACGCTGATTTCGTCATGTCCGAGGTCGAAACCAAAGCGAAGCGCGAGACCGTTGAACCCAGCCCTGCACCCGGCTGGGCGCCTGAGCCGGTTGCGCGTGCGGCGCCGAGGCGGCGTGTGCGCGTCCTGCCGCTGCTCATCACCTTGATGACAATCGCGCTGGCGGCCGTGCTCGGCGGCGCCATGTGGCAAGCCTATATGGGCGCGCCTTGGACGCGCGACGGCACGGTGCGCGGCTATGTCGTGACAATGGCGCCGGAGGTCGCGGGGCGCATCGTCGAACTGCCGGTTGCCGACAACCAGTTTGTGCACAAGGGCGACCTGCTGATGGTGATCGACCCGACCAACTTCAAGATCGCGGTGAGCCTCGCCGAGGCAGCGGTGCAGCAGGCGCAGGTCAATGCCCAAAATACGGCAATACAGGCCGAGCGCCGGCGGGAGCTCACCACCTTGTCTGTAACGGTTGAAGAGAAACAGACGTTTGCGAGCAATGCGCTCGCTACCCAGGCCCAATATCAGCAGGCTGTCGCCAATTTGGACCAGGCACGAGTGAACCTCGGGCGCACGGAGATCCGCGCCCCGGTGAATGGCTGGGTGACGAATCTGTTGGCCCAGATCGGCGACTACGCCATCATCGGGACTAACGAAATCTCCCTTGTCGATGCCGACTCGTTCTGGGTCGACGGCTATTTCGAGGAAACCAATCTCGACTCGATCCACGACGGCGACCCAGCCAGCATCAAGCTGATGGGTTACAGCCAGATCGTTCGCGGCCATGTCGGCAGCGTCGCGCGCGGCATCAACGTTGCCAACGCGCAACCCAACGGGCAAGGCGTCGCCACGGTCAACCCGATCTTCACCTGGGTGCGGCTGGCGCAGCGCATCCCAGTGCGCATCCACATCGATGACGTCCCCGAAGGCGTAGTGCTGGTTGCCGGGATGACCGCCACCGTGCAGATCGATCCCCGATCGCCGCATCCAAACTGAGATCGTTTCCCATCGCCAGCTGCGCGGCCGAAGGTCGAGTAGCCATCGGCGGGGACCCCGCTACGTAAATCTGCTTAAGCACTTCCACGATCCGTAGTTTTGCCGAATTCTGTCCTCGGCGCTCATCCCTCATGCTGCATCTGGCCGCAGAGACTACCGGCGGGCCAGATGCGAGGGAGAAACGACAATGAGACTTGATCCAGCCAGCCCAAGCTCCGACGAACCTGTTTGGGCGCATGCGCGCGTCGCGAGCCCTCGACACATGCCGCAAACATTTGACGCGCTCGGCATTCCCACTTCCTATGAGCGGAACCAGGAAATCTATTGCCAGGAGAGCCCGGTCGAATGCTGGTACAGGCTCGTGTCCGGCACAGCGCGGCGGTTTGCTCTCCGATCCGACGGGCGCCGCCAGATCGTCGACCTGCTGCTGCCCGGCGACCTTTTTGGTTTCGGGATCCGCGGAACGCATGCCTTTTCCGCCGAAGCCATCGCTGACGGCGCGGTGATTTCGCGATACCCGACCGCGCGGATCAGCGCCCTCGCCGCTTCCGACCCTGCGGCGGCCCAGGAAATCCTCGAACTCGTCCTCGCCTCGATCGCGCGGCTGCATTCCCTGCTGCTGATCCTCGGGCGGTCCACCGCGCAAGACAAGCTCGGGGGCTTCCTGCTGCTCATGCAGCGGCGGATCGGCGGCGATAGCGCCGGCCGGCTCACGCTGCCGCTGTCGCGATATGATCTGGCGGACTATCTGTCGCTGTCGGTCGAGACCGTGAGCCGCGCTCTGACCGACCTCAAGCAACGGGGCGCGATAGCGCTCTCCGGTCCGCGCCAGATCGGGATTATCGACCGTGACGCATTGCTCGACCGCCGTGACGCGCCCGTAGCGGCTCCGGCATCTCTAAAAGCTGAGCCGCGCCATTCGGAGGCTGCCAGGGAGACGCCGCGGGAGACGCCATGGGTTCGGACGGTCGAAATCCGGGTGTCGAGCTTCGCGTTTGCCGAGGCCCTCAACAACATGCGGTCCTGGTTCGACCATCAGCGCTGCGAGCCATCCCGGTTCACCTGCGCCAGACAAACCTCGGGCGCGGTCGCGGTCCGAGTGGAATTCCCATCCGATAAGGAACAGTTCGCCGCAGCCTTCGAAGACGAATTCTCATCATCGTCCGGATCCGCGGCAGTGCGCTCATGAACATCCGAGATTTTTTATTTATGGCCGTCGACAATGGCGAATGGATGCGGCGCGCCGTTCGCTGCTTTTGCTACCTAATCAGGCCTTTCGGGGACGTGGACCTGCTGAACTGCATTACACTCGCATTGCCACTGGAAATGACCGCGCACCCGCATGTTCACCTCCCAACTGAATAGGCGCATCCTACCATCCCAGAGGGTCGCGCCCATTCGCTCTCGTGCAATTCCGTCCAAGCGCCGAGACGCTTCCGGCTACGCCAGCGGGACGTGTCTGATCCCAGCGCCCTGATCAGGTGTTTTGTTGATGAAATCGAGCAGCCCGGACTATCTGCCTCTATCGCTACCTTATTTTTCGATCTTGGGGGTCATTCTCTTACTTCTGGTCGTCTTTATCGAGCTGCGCGCCATCCGCTATGCCTATTTGCGCCTCGGCCTGGGATCGCGCGCTGCCTTCCTCGTGCTGCTGGCATCGCTCATCGGAAGCTACTTCAACATACCCGTGATCGAGCTTCCCGCTCGGCAAGTCCTTGCCCGTGAAGTGATCCCTTTTTTTGGGATGAGCTATGTGATCCCGATCCGTGTCGAATGGCCCGGCACCTTGATCGCCATCAACGTCGGCGGCGCGGTGATTCCGGTGCTCGTCTCGCTGTACCTTCTCATCTCGCGCCATTTATGGGTAAAGAGCGCAATCGCGGTCGCCGTGGTGGCGGCGATCTGTCACTTGCTTGCACATCCCGTCCCGGGTTTGGGGATCGCGATGCCAGTATTCGTACCGCCGCTCGCGGCAGCCGGCGTGGCGCTCCTGTTGTCTCGTGCGGAGGCGGCGCCACTTGCCTATATCGGCGGCAGCCTGGGCGCGCTCGTCGGCGCCGACCTTTTGAACCTCGACAAAGTGCAAGAGCTTGGTGCGCCGGTTGCCTCGATCGGCGGGGCTGGCACCTTTGACGGGGTCTTTCTGAGCGGTGTACTCGCGGTGCTGTTGGCCAGCTTCTTCACGCCGTCCGTTCAATCCCGGTAATTCGACTTTGTTTCCCGAGCCCGTCATCATCGCGGCACGGTTCGCTTGGCGGCGATATGCTGCCGCATTGGCAGAGATCATGACCTGTTGGACGAGTAGCGGCGGAGCGGAAGAGGCATCCGTTATATCAACAATCTTATCAACAAATTATGATCGATTCCGGGGATTTACCCATCATCATACCCAACATCGAGTAATTTGGTGCTGGTGCATTTTCCGCACGACTGCTTCATAGGATCAGACATAGCAGACCGCCAGGCATTGCGTCGGAAATGCGGGCTACCCGTCTACCCGTCGTCGACGGACGCGCGCCATCGGGAGCCGTTGCATCCGCCACCTAAGCCGCGCGGTCAGCCGAGCGCGATCGTCGCGAAGCTGCGAGGTGGTCGGCGGCGCTAAGGTCGGGATTGCCGGATCGATTGCCGAATTTCGACCGTCGCGAGCGCAATGTCCCACCATGTTATCGCTGATTCCATGTCGCCGCCCATTTTAGCGACTTCGGCCCGCTTCGTTCAGATACGCGAATGCGCTGTTGCCGCGTGACCGAACAAACTCCGCTGCGACCAAAGCCAGGTTCGCGGCTTGATCCCATGTCAGGCCCCCCAATGCGCTCGGCCGAAGCCAGATAGCTCAAGACCCGCGCAGGTTCTATCGCACTATGGCTGGCTGTGGTGGACCAGCTCGGTCGCAGCTCGCAATAGGCGGCCCTATCTCGTGGCGAAGTGCAAGGTCGAGATGCCGCCTAGCTGACCTCGGCCGAAGGCGCTGCGATGGCTGCTTTCAGGGTTGAAGCGGACCAGGATATGGCACGGGCGCTTCTGGCACTACCTCACCGTTACCGCGTGGCGCGGCGAAGGTCTCATTTCCACCCTCCTGAGACGCTCAAGCTGACGCGTGGCAAAGGTCCGGAAAGGGGCAGGAAGACCGTTCCCGCGATGAGGCTGACCGTCCGCTCAGGGGCGGGATCCGGCGACGTGGCTCCATAGACCGGCATGAAAGCCGGAAGCAGACATTTGGGTAGACTGGTTTGCCGCCTTATCGGCGCGCGCTGGGAGCGGTGGGGTCGGGATCAAGGAGGCAGTCATGCGCATCCCGATCCCACAATCCGCACGCCCGAAAGGGCCCTGGAACAAGGGCCGTCTGATCGGCCAGAAGCGCCCTCTCAAACCGAAAGATGTCTGGGCCATTCGAGCCCGGCTCCACTTGGAGAGTCGCAAGCGAGACCTCGCGTTGTTTAATCTTGCTATCGATAGCAAGCTTCGGGGCTGCGATCTCGTCCAGCTGAAGGTCGAGGATATTTGCGTTGGGGAGAGGATTCGAGAACGGGCAACCATCATCCAGAGAAAGACCGGGCGGCCAGTCCAGTTCGAAATCACGGAGCAGACCCGGACCGCGGTCGAAGATTGGCTATCCGAGATCGAAGCAGTGAAGGAGCAGTTTCTATTCCCCAGCCGTTTCCGAGCACGGCCGCACCTCTCGACCCGGCAATATGCGCGGATCGTCCATGTCTGGGTTCAGAGTGCGGGGCTCGATAGCGCTGCCTATGGGACTCACTCGATGCGCCGAACGAAAGCAGCGCAGATCTATAAGAAGACGGGGAATCTGCGAGCGGTTCAGCTTCTGCTCGGACACACAAAGCTAGAAAGCACCGTGCGCTATCTCGGCATCGAGTCGACGATGCTCTGAGTATCGCGGAGCAGGTCGAACTCTAACGAAGCCGGTCTGTGGCCCTGCAATCCGGGGCCGCAGATTTTCTCTTCGAGTACGCGGCGCTGCGCTGACTGGCCGCCTTCCGGCACTAACCGGCCGCCGCCACCGAGGACGAGGAAGGAGCAGGATTGCCCCATTTCGGCCCTTGCCCGACTCAATAGACCATTCCTGAAATGCCGGAGTTTTCTCAGACCGGCTCGCTATAATGGCGGGCGATGGATTCTGGCTCCGAGCCTCCAGCAAGCGTCGCGTTCGGACGTTTCCGGGTGTTGCCGCACCGCCGCGAGCTTCGCGCAGATGGTCAGCCGATCAGGCTCGGCGGCCGTGCGTTCGACCTGCTGATGGCGTTGATCGAGGCGCGCGGCGCGGTTGTCGGCAAGGACGCGTTGATGGCCCGAGTCTGGCCCGACCGGGTCGTCGAGGAGAACAATCTGCAAGCCCAAATTGTGACGTTGCGCAAGGCCTTCGGGGCGGAGCGCGACCTGATCCGCACGGTCGCCGGACACGGTTATCAATTCACCGGCGAGATCAGCACCGCACCAGGCGGTGCTGAGAAAGAGGTCACGTCGGGAGTGACTGCGGCGGCGATCCTGTCACCGACGAACCTGCCCGCGCCGCTTTCCGAGCTAATCGGCCGCGACGACGAGATGAGCGAGATTCTGAGCCTAACTGACGAACATCGGCTCGTCACCCTGACCGGTGCCGGCGGCATCGGCAAGACGCGACTTGCGCTCGCAGTGGCGCGCCGGCTGCTACCACAATTTTCCGATGGGGTCCGGCTCATCGAATTGGCGCCCGTCGCCGATCCTGCCCTCGTTCCCGCGGCCCTTGTCGCAGCGGCCGGCATCCAACTCGCCGGCGGCGCGGTCTCGGCCGAACGCGTTGCTAATGCGCTGATCGGAAAACAGCTGCTGCTCGTGCTCGACAATTGCGAGCATGTGATCGATGGCGCGGCGATCATGGCCGAGGCGTTGTTGCGCGCCAGCCCGGCGGCGCATGTCATTGCCACGAGCCGGGAGCCGCTCAAGGCAGAGGGGGAATGGGTCTATCCGGTGCCGCCGCTCGCCCTGCCGACGGGGGATGGCGAGGATGAAGACGAGCTGCTGCGGTACGGTGCCGTTCTGCTGTTCATCGATCGGGCGCGGGCGGCGGAGCCGCATTTCGCGCCGAAGGGGCGCGGTGCGACGATGATCGCGGCCATCTGCCGACGGCTAGACGGCATCCCGCTCGCGATCGAGCTAGCGGCGGCGCGCGCCGCCGCACTCGGCACCGAGGCGCTCGCTGCCCGCCTCGATGATCGTTTCGATGTGCTGACCGTCGGCCGGCGGACGGCCTTGCCGCGGCACCAGACCCTACGGGCGACGCTCGACTGGAGCTACGAGCTGCTGACCGAGCGCGAGCGCGTGATCCTGCGCCGTCTCGCGGTTTTCGCCGGCTCCTTTAGGCTGGAGGCGGCCGGCGCGATCGCAGCGAGCGCCGAGCTGGCGCAGTCGGCAGTCGTCGACGGCCTTTCCGATCTGGTCACGAAATCGCTTGTCGCGACGGAGCTCGACGGCGCCATTCTGCGCTACCGCTTGCTCGACACGACGCGGGTCTACGCACTCGAAAAGCTCACCGAAAGCGGCGAGCTGGAGGCGGTCGCGCGCAGCCACGCCGAATACCACCGCGAGCTTTTCGAGTGCGCCGAAACCGAGTGGGACACACGACCCACGGCCGCATGGCTGGCCGATTACGGGCGGCAGATCGACGACCTGCGCGCGGCGCTCGACTGGGCCTTCTCGCCGCGAGGGAACGCGTTGGTAGGGGTGGCGCTGACCATTGCGGCGGTGCCCCTCTGGTTTCAGTTGTCATTGGTGGACGAGTGCCTTGGATGGGTGGAGCGGGCGCTCGCTGCCCTTGACATGGCGCCAGGGCCGGACGAACGCCGGAGGATGCAGCTCTACGCAGCACTCGGGTGGCTGCAGATGTATGCAACTACCAGGCTGGAGAGCAGCATCGCCGCGTGGCGGACCGCGTTGCGGCTCGCGGAGGAGCTCGGGAATACCGACTACCAGCTGCGCGCCCTTTGGGCGCTCTGGGCCGATCGTACGAATCACGCCGAATTTCAGGAGGCGCTAACTCTCGCCAGCCAATTCCGCCGCCTTTCTGCACGCGCGGGGAATATCGCCGACCAGTTGGTCGGCGACCGTATGACCGGGGCGTCGCTGCATTTCTTGGGAAACCAAGCCGGCGCGCGCGAGTGCATCGAGGGGATGCTCGGCCGCTACACGACGCCGATCAGCCGGTCGCACGCCGTTCGTTTCCAGTTCGATCAACGAGTGACAGCGCGCATCACGCTCGCTCGGGTACTCTGGTTGCAGGGCCTCCCAGACCAGGCGCTGCGCGAAGTAGAGAACAACATCGAGCACGCGGTCTCGATCAACCATACCCTTTCGCTATGCAACGCCCTTGCGCAGGCGGCATGTCCGATAGCTCTGCTAGTCGGGGATTTCCCATTGGCAGAGCGGTACACGGCAATGCTTCGTAGCCACACGGGGAAAAAGAATACGCTCGACGTGTGGCGCGCCTATGCCGACTGCTTCGATGGCGAACGGCTCATCCGATGCGGCGATCTCGATACGGGGCTGTTGCTGCTCCGCCCGGCCGTTGACGAGCTATGGCACGCCGGGTTCGTGCAGTATCACACACCGTTCGCCGTTGCGCTGGCATTGGGCTTGTTGCGCGCGAGTCGCGTGGCCGATGCACGAGCCACGATTGATGAGGCGCTAGCGCGATGCGAGCGGACCGGAGAGAGCTGGGCCTTGGCAGAGCTGTACCGCGCCCGCGGCAAGACACTGCTGAACGGGGGCGCGTCCGGCGCCAACCAAAAAGCGGAGGCTATCTTTCTGCAATCCTTGAATATCGCGCGCGAACAGAAGGTTCTGGCCTGGGAGCTACGTGCCGCGACAAGCCTCGCCGGGCTGCTGCGCGATCAAGGCCGTTCCGCCGATGCGATGTCACACCTTCAGCCGGTCTACGACCGGTTCACTGAGGGCTTCGACACGGCCGATCTCAAGACCGCAAAAGCGCTTTTCGACACCCTCCAATAGTGACTTCGTGGCGTCCGCTTTCGGCGCGAAGCGGAAGGCCGCGGTCGACTTCGGCGGCTTCCGGTTTTGCCCCTTTTCAGCCATTCGCTCCTAATTCGGATAGGCGCTGTAGCCGGAGGCGCTCAAACACCTACGCCCTGCCGCACTGGGGGCGGCGCGGCCATTATCATCGACATAACCGCCGGTAAAGTGCCTCATAACGCGGCACGATAACCTCCGCGGAGAACCGTTCACGAGCGCGAGCCTGTGCGGCGCGACCAAGAGCACTGCGCTGAGTCTTGTCGTCGATCAGGCCCTCGAGCGCGCCAGAAAGCGCGGCGACATCGCCGAATGGAATCAGCAGGCTGCTTTGGTTATGCTCGACCACCTCGGGAATTCCGCCGACACGCGTCGAAACGCTCGGGCATCCGAAACACATGGCTTCCAGAATGCTTAGGCAAAAACTTTCCGTTTCAGAGGTGTATAGCCCGATGTCGGCAACCTGAAGGTAGTCCTCAATATCGGTGACTTTCTCGCGAACGATCACGCACTCACTCAGGCCAAGCCGCTGCACTTCTTCGGAGAACGGCGCGAATGGTTCCCCAGCCAGAATGAGGAGCCTGAAGGCATTGAGCGGATGAACGCGCGCGACGGTTTCCAGCAAGAGGTCGATGCGTTTCCCGGGGCGGAGATTGGAGGAGTGGAGAACAACAACTTCGTCCCCCAGGCCGAGCTCGCGGCGCACCTCTTCGCGCGAGCGGCGTGGCGGGCGTGGAACGAAGAAATTGTGGATGACCTCGATCGAATCATCGAAATCGAACACCCGCCGGGTCTCTCGCTTCAGAGACTCCGACACCGTCGTGACCGCGTCCGAATTGATCAGGGCGTGCCTGATGGCCGGGGCGTAGCCTGGATCATATCCAAGCAACGACGTGTCCGTGCCGTGCAATGTCGTGACTACGCAAGGTTGTTGTTCCCGCGGAAGCATCGAACGGGCGAGGATTGCGGCCGTCGCATGCGGCACGGCATAATGCACGTGAAGCACGTCCAATCCCTGATCGCGGCTAACTTCGGCCATGCGCACCGAGAGCGGCAAGGTATAGTCAGGATATTTGAACAGTCCGTAATCGTTAACCATGACGCGATGGAAATGAAGTCTCGGCCCATCCACACGCAGACGAAACGGCCGCTCGTAGCATATGAAATGCACATCGTGTCCCCGGCGCGCCAAGTCCTTGCCCAGCGCTGTCGCCAGAATGCCGCTTCCGCCAACGGACGGATAGCAAGTGATCCCGATGCGAAGCGTGTCTTTTGGAGCCATGTCAAGAACCACGCGCCCCGCGGCCCAATCCTGAAAGCGAGGTGAAGACGAGAGGATCGGCCGGGAACAGCGCTGTGGCGTACTCCATCGCCGCGCCTAGTCCGCGGAGCCGCGCTCGCGTAAGCTGCACTTCCACATAGTTGCGGGCGCCGGTTTGAGAAGCATGCGCCTCCATCGCAGCGACCCACGCCGCGACGACCTCCGGCCTGGAGATGTCGATGAGCACCGGCGAGATGTTGTCTGGTTCGGCCTCGCGCGTGACCGCGTAGAACAGCAATTGTGAAATCCGGTGGGGTGGTGACGTCACCAATTCTCGCAAGCCGCCGAAACACGCTAGCCGGGCGGCGTCGCACACGAGACGTCCGAGCCGCCAATGATCCGGATGCTGGTTCTCGACAAGGCTTGGGGCGAGAACGACGCCCGGCCGCACCCGGCGTAGAACCCCGGCCAGCGTGATGGCATGGGCCGCCCGGACTTCGAGGTGGGAGTCTCCGTCAAACTCGATGAACTCGATCGTCGCGCCGAGAAGCGTTGCGGCTCGCCGCGCTTCTGTGACGCGCTGCTCCGGCTGGCCATGTGTCGCCGCCTCCCCGCGCGAGCACACGACCAAATGCGCCGCCCGCCCGGCAAGCGTCTCCTGAACGATCACCCCCCCGCAACCGAACTCGATGTCATCTGGATGTGCGCCGAAGGCCAGCACAGGCAGAGCGTCAAGGGGGTAGATCGGTGTAGGCTTCATCTGAGTTTTCGATCTCGTCCCGGCGGATGAAAGTGATGTCCGGCGCTTCTTCCTGGTGAAGATAGGCTTGCTCACCGGCACCGGTTACATAGTGCGTACACCCGATCACCGACTGCATCCAGACAAGCCGAGTATCCCGCGTAGGACTTATTTGCTCCTTGGTCCAAGCGGTCGCCGGAAGGGTGACAAAGGACTCTCCGCCCTCGTGCAGACGGAGCACGCCATTCTGCGCGCGCGCGCGCACGATTTCGCCTTTATATGGCACGTCCACGAAGTAATCGCTCACGTCGCACGCCCGGCGTCGCAGCGCTCGATCGCTCGAACGCACGACGTGAACCCGGTCGAGCAACCCCATATGCATGTACATCTCGAGACAGAAGTCTGCGACCGTCTCCGCGGATGTCTTCCGGAAGAGGTCGATTACCTCAGAATCAAGGTAGTTTGGCAACCGCCGCAAAATCTTGCCCTGCCAGTCCGCCGCGATACGCTTCACGTAGAGCGGCGAGAACTTTCGCTGAAGCTTTGTGACAACCGCGAAGTTGAAATTTTCGGCTTCACCGGTTGTGCGATGCCGCAGGATAGTACGCGTCTCGCGCGGGTCTTGGTCGCTGTCATGGCAAAAGAACACGATGCGTCCGCCCATCACCGCCTGCAGCCGGCGCGCGGTTCGAATCTTGGCAACGAGAAAACGCCGCGGAAAGAACCCGCAGGGCTGCTGGCCAAAAGCAATGATCGGCTCGACGCTCATGCGGCACGGCCCGGATCCGCGGGAGCACAAGGCCCCAAGACCCTCTGCAGCAGCACACTGAAGGCGATGCACGCTGCGCAGCCAATGAGATTGTACCAGAGATAACCGATGTTGAGAGACAGGAACATTGTGATCACAAGGGACTGGGCTGCCACCGCCGCGAAGAAGACCGCACTTCCATCCACTCGTCGCAAGAAAAACGCGACCAGAAAAATCCCGAGCACGACACCGTAGAAGATGGATCCAACGATATTGACCGCCTCGATGAGGTTCTCGGCAAAACCGGCCAACAGAGCGAACATTATGCCGGCGAAGCCCCAGATGGCGGTAAACCACCTCGCCACTCGCACATTGCGCATTTCATCCGCGGCGGCGAGTGGGTGCAAATACCGCCAGAAGTCGATCGTCGTCGTCGTGCTCAGCGCATTAAGCTCGGCCGCCAGGGAGTTCAGCGCCGCGGCGAATATCACCGCAATCAGCAGGCCGATGAGACCGTGCGGGAGCTTGGCGAGAATGAACGTGATGAAGACGTAGTCGGAGTCCTTCGTCTTGGCACGCGGATCGACCGCCAGGAGCGCCGCCTTTGCTTCGGAACGAACGGCGGCGGTCTGGCGGTTAGCCTCGAGCATGGTGGTACGGGCGATCGGCTCCACGGCGGGATCCCGGGACGTCCTGGTTTGGAGCCAGGCGCGGATCGCCTTCTCACTGTCTCCCACGGCGACGACATATCGTTTTTCCAGAGTGCTGAATTCGTCTGCTGCCGGGCCTTGCGCGTGACGCTGCCATTCGGGCTGATCGAAGAACAGCGGCGGACGTTCGAATTGGTAGAAGACGAACAACAACGCCCCGAGCAGAAGGATGAGAAACTGCATCGGAATCTTCAGGAGCGCATTAAACATCAGACCGAGCCGGCTTTCGCGCAGTGAGTCGCCGCCAAGGTAGCGCTGCACCTGCGATTGGTCGGTGCCGAAATACGAGAGCGCAAGGAACAGCCCGCCCAGGAGGCCGGTCCAGAGCGTGTAGCGTCGGCTCGGGTCGATCGAAGTATCCACCGCCTGCAATTTTCCCAGAGCACCAGCAATGTGCAGCGCACCATCGAACCCCACGTCCGCGGGGAGCTCGACCAGCAGGACGATGAAGGCCGCCACCATGCCGACGAAGATCACCCCGAACTGCCACTTCTGCGTCAAACTCACCGCTTCGCTGCCGCCGGTGACGGTGTACACGATGACGAGAAACCCGATGAATATGATGATCAAATCGAGCCGCCAGCCCAGCATCGTGGAGAGAATGATGGCGGGAGCGTAGATGGTCACTCCCGCGGAAAAGCCGCGCTGCAGCAGAAACAACCCGGCACCAAGGAGACGGGTCTTCCAGTCAAAGCGCCTGCCAAGGAACTCGTAGGCGGTAAAGACGCCGAACCGCCGGTACATCGGCAGAAACACACCGGACACGATGATGAGCGCGAGCGGCAATCCGAAATAATTCTGGACGAATCCGATGCCGCTCTCGAACCCCTGTCCCGGGATTGAAAGGAAGGTAATCGCGCTCGCCTGTGTGGCCATCACCGACAGGCCGATCGTGGCCCACCCCGTGGACCGGCGGCCCTTCAGGTACGTATTAAGGCTCCGGATTTGACGCGTTCGCCACGAACCGTACGCGGCGATCCCGCCCAGGGTGCCGAGGAACACCAGCCAATCGGCAATGTTCATGAGAAGATCCGGCCGAACACCGCGAGCAGGACCACAACGAGGACAAACCACCCGAATACGAACAGGTACACGCCGCGCCAGGCATGGAATCCAGGCAGACCGGGCGGCTCGGCGTCGAACGGCTGATCAGACGGTAGTGGATCGGTCATTTACCCAAGGAGATGAGATTGGCGAAGAGCCGATAGGCTCCGGGCACACCCTCCGGAAGTTGCCGAAACCACGAAAGGCTGGTGTAGACGAAATACCCCTTGCCTTGCCGCGCCACGAGCAAGCCGCCGCGGAGGGGCGCTTCCCCGGGATCGCTGAAGGCCAGGATCGGCGAGAAACTCTCATCCCATTTATCTGGGAAATAAAGGCCGCGCTCCTGCACCCAGCCGTCGAAATCAGCTGCAGTGATGCGATTTGGACTGTTCAACACCGGGTGATCGGGTGCCAGGAAGGTGACGGGCGCTTCTTCGTCCGTGACGCGGTCGCGCGAAATGTGAAGCTGGACGGGTGCCAGCCAGTTTGCGCTCAGGCCGGTGGGGAGGTTGTACTGTACGATCACATTTCCGCCCGCCTCGACATACTCGAACAACGCCGCTACATGGTCCGCAAGATCCTTCCGGGTGTTGAAAGCCCGAATGCCGATGACGACGGCATCCAGCGAGCGCAGGTTTGCCGGGATCAAATCAGCGCCTGTCAACTGCGTGACCGCATATCCCATGCTCTCCAAGGATCCGGCCATTTCGTCACCCGCTCCGGCTAGGTACCCGACGGTATGACCTCGAATCGCGAGGTCCAGGGAAACGGCTTTCAGGCGCGCGGCCGGCTGCAGAAGCTGAACCGGAATGTGGTTGTAGCGAACCTCGATGCGCTGCGTATTGAACCGCGCGCCGTTGACCTCCACGCTTCCCTCGAGAGTTGCCGTGACGGGCTGGGCCGGTGCGGTCACGTGGAACGTGTAGGTGGCGCGCTGCCCTGCCTGATCGAGATGAAAGCGTTCCGAGGCGGTGGAAATCCTCCAGCCCTGCGGGGCTTCCAACTGCACGGTCCCGGAGACGTCCGCGCGCGCCGCAGTAAGCTCAACCGTCACCGGGCGCTCGGCGCCGGGCACGAACAGCTCCACGCTCGGCACGAACCGGAGCGAGACCGGCGGAATCACCTCCAGTCGGCGGCGCGTCGCCACGTTCACGGAATCCCCCGCCTGCATCGACTCACCCGAAATCACCAGGGTCTGACCGCCGATTTCGAAGACGTACTCGAGCGGGAATGCGGCCGGGTTTTCCGGACGACCGATGAGAGAAGGATCGTCGACGTGAAACATGCCTGACGTACCTGGCTTGCGTAGCCAATACGACTGGCTTGGCGGCGTCGAGGCGGGCAGGATCTGGGCATCGTCACGAACGAACGGTTGGTCGGGGCGCAGGTCGAGCGCGGTGACTAGCTGGCGCTGGATACTGGGGTAACGCACCGCGGTCCAGCGAACCGGGAAATTCGATCGCGTGATCGCGGTGTGGCGCATCTTCAGCGTTTCGCCGGGCACGGCCTCGGGTTGATCCACGACGGTTTCCACCTCGAGACCGATCACCGCCTCGATGATGCGGTCCAGTTGCTGACGTTTGTCGCTGATCACGGGGTCCAGGGGCAGCATCGATAGCCGACTGCGGATCGCCAATAAAGCCGGCGCGCTCGCGACCGGATCTGCCGGCTTGAACTGCGCAATCGCGTCCTCGCTCAACCGCACGATCTCGGCAGCGCCCGGCACCCGGTTCCACGTCGTATCCACTCCGTCGAGGATGTCTTGCTTTGCGGGTTCCCCGACGAGCGGCAAAAAAGACTCGATCGTCGAACCGGCAGCCGCTGGGCCGTAGCCGATGTCGAAGCCCTGTGTCTTGTGCATCGCCCGGCTGCGGGCGGCGATCGAGGCAAACGATTCGCCCAGCGCCGAGTCGATGCCACCGACGTCCATTTTTACGGCGCCCGTTCCTTCACCGAGGGATACCGCGGCTCCGGTGCCGGCGATGCCGACATTGTAGACAATCCGCTTTGGCTGCCATGGGGTCAGTTCGCCGAGTTGCTCTGGAAATGCCTGCGGGTCGCCGGCGAGCTTGAATGCCTCTATGGCGAGCACCGTGGACGCCGTGTGATGGCCGTGAGTGCCGCCCGGCTGCGGAGAGAAGCGTGTCATCATCACGTCCGGCCGGAAGGAGCGGATGACGCGGACGATGTCAGCCAGGACTTCCTGCCGATCCCAAATCCGCAGCGTTTCCTGATAATCCTTCGAAAACCCGAAATCTTTCGCGCGGGTGAAGTACTGTCGTCCTCCGTCCAGCCGCCGCGCCGCAAGCAATTCCTGGGTGCGGGCCACGCCCAACTGCTCACCGAACTGGGGTCCGAGCAGGTTCTGGCCGCCGTCGCCGCGGGTGAGCGACAGATAGGCCGTCCGGTATCCACGACCGCGCGCCAGATAGGTGATGACCCGCGTATTCTCGTCGTCAGGATGGGCTGCGACGTAGAGCACACTGCCCATCGTGGCGAAGCTGTGCAGTTGTTGCAGGATGTCGGCGGCGGTCGGACGCTCGTCGGCGCGAACGAGCCCGGAAAAGCCGATCACGATGGTTGCACTGAGGGCCAGGGCGAACATTCCGCGGGTCCGCCCGGCCGACCGACATTCAGACGCGGTTTTTCCCAATTGTCCCGCCTCCCGTTCGGCATGGCGATTCTGGATCAACGCCATGCGGCATCACCCGAAGAATATCCGCGCTGCCCATTAGATCGACAATCGTTTCCCGCGATCGGTCGATCACCCACGCCGCCGGACCCTGCCCGACGACGCTAGGCCACCCGCTCTCCGGGCATATCCGCGATTTCCACGCGCGACGAAACCAGCTCGGGCAGAGGCTACTGTGTCTTTGCTTTGGCGGCCGCGGTCCTCGGCGGGACGAGGCCGTTTAGCCGAACATAGACGACGAGATTGCCATAATGATCCATGCTGTCTTGAATATTGTAAAGTACTGGATACCAGCGCAGCACTGATTGCCCGCGCATGGTAATTTGTTCGACGGCCTTGGCATCGGTCAGGGCGGCGAGCGTGCGTTCGCCAAAGGCGTAGCTTTCCGCAAGCGCTTTCGTTAACTCGTCCCGCGACTTCAGCGCGTCGATCTTCGCCTTGTCCGGCGGTGGTTCTCCCGCGACCAGATTCATGAAGCTGTGATTCTCTAAAATGAGATGAGCAACGATTTCGCGAAACGAGCGGATGTCCGGTGTCGGCTTGTAGTCGTATTTGTCCTCGGGCATGATCTGGACAAGATTCACGACCAGATCGCGCGTGATACCCCACTGTGTGCGCAAAGGACCGACGATGTCATCCGCGGCGCGCGCAGTCGCGATGCTCATTAGAAGGATGAAAATTGAGGCCGCCAACCTGTTCGTCATTGAAAAGACTCCAATGTGCCGGATATGAACGGGTGTGCTGGATAGGGAAGGACTCGGATCTGCGAGCTGAAAACATCACTCAGATCTGGATAGCGTGTCAACGCCGCAGTACCTGAAGAATGTGTCGGCGAACCGGGGCAAAACACCATCTCGGATGATGACAGGAAAGCCCCCGCGGGGGCTTTCCTGTGTACTTAGGTCATGCTCGGGTGCCCATCGAGCGTGCGACGCACGCCTTTAATTCCAGCAGCTCGAACGGTTGCTTGTGAACGCGCGATGTAGCGAAGGCTTTCCGGACCTTCCGAGCGTCCCGTCTTCTTGCCTTCAGGATATCCGGCGCCGCCCGAAGGGGGCCGTCGAAGCACAGGGTCGCCTAGCGATCGGCGACCCTGTCGTATGGCGCCGTCTCTGCTGGGCTCTGTCAAGCCGACTGAAACCGGTCGCAGGTCCAGCCGGCGGCGGGTCGGCGTCTTCCGCCGCAAAATTGCGCTTGTCGGATAACTTCATCACTTTGCGGCTCCAATCGCCGAGACGACATGAATGATGATTTTAGACGACGTGACCGGGGGATTACCGACGTGATGATCCGCGCCCGCTAAGACCAGTTGTAGGCTATGATCACCCGGCACAAGGTGCAGCGTGGCTCGAGTTTCGCCGTGCAACAAATGGATATGCCGGCTGTCCATGGGCACCATCTGACCGGCCGGCGGCAGCGGCGCATCAATGATAAGATGCAGATGGCCCAGGGGCATTGTGGTCGCCGTATGCCCCATATTATGGCGCATTGTTGCGCCCGCTGACGTGAACCGCACGATGACCGGATTACTGACAGTATCGCCATCTTTGAAATTCGTGAATTGCGGTCCCGCGGGGGATCTCTCATCGGTATTCGATGCGGCATCCGTCGACCAAGCGCCGATCACGACTACCACAAGGGCTGCTATTTTGCGGATATTCATGCGGTCCAACCTCTTTACGTCTGACCTGATTCTTACTCAAACCGACGGTAGGCGGAAGCATAGTCTGCATAATCTTCAGCGTGGCGGTCCGCGTCCCGTTTCCGACGTCCCGTCTCTGAGCGCAGGTTCTTCTTCCGCTAGGCCTGAAACTCGACCGACGAAGGTCAGGATGAGCCGAGTGATGAATGCCTGGAGGCTGATCTGCATGATGAAGATACCGATCACTTGACGGTGAGCGAACCTGCATTGGCGTTGCTTTCTGATCCCGCGGCCATAAGCTGAGTCGCCGCTTATCGGCTTTTGGACAGCGCGGACAAAAGGCGAGTGATGCAGGGCTCCTTAACGCCTCTCGCAATCGGCCTAGCCTTCGCGACTGCATCGTCCGGAGGTCCGCTTACGGCGCTGAGCGGAAGCCCATGTCTGACCTCGATTGCTTCCGGTTTTGCCCGATTCCGTTGAAGAAGTCCTCGTTTGAAATGATCGCGGCGGCGTCGATAGGTAGTGGCGGTCGCGCCGGTAATAAGCGCGTCGCCTCAGATGGCTGAGGTCGGCGCTGGCACCGGGATCAACATGG